>Ga0102934_1000107_pt1 | contig 44860 bp, 46 predicted proteins | sample SalPonR2_A_D1_MG_FD_78175 | JGI IMG/M metagenome (GOLD analysis project Ga0102934, IMG submission 78175) | Salt pond soil microbial communities from South San Francisco under conditions of wetland restoration - Salt Pond MetaG R2_A_D1_MG | ecosystem: Environmental > Aquatic > Marine > Intertidal... | reverse complement strand
TTGAAGACGATCCCCTTGGCGTTGTTCACAGGGAACTCCAATAATGGGCTCGAGATGGCGGCCGCGGCGGCCTCTACAGCACGAGTCTTGCCCACACCCTCGCCCATTCCCATCAATGCCGTGCCGGCGTTGCCCATGATCGACCGCACGTCCGCAAAATCCACGTTGATGAGGCCCGGACGCACGATGATCTCGGTGATACCCACCACCCCGTTCCGAAGAATATCATCCGCCACCTTGAAGGCCTTGTCCAAGGGCGTATTCTGTTCGATGATCTGCAGGAGCTTGTCATTGGAGACGACGATGAGCGTGTCCACCGCCTTGCCGAGCTCCTCGATGGCCATGGTCGCCTGGTTCAGGCGCCGGCGGCCCTCGAACTGGAAGGGTTTCGTCACCACCCCGATGGTGAGTGCGCCCATCTCCTTGGCCACCTCCGCCACTACTGGCGCGGCCCCCGATCCCGTGCCTCCGCCCATGCCAGCCGTCACAAAGACCAGGTCTGCGCCCTTCACCGCCTCCGCGATGTCCGCGCGACTTTCTTCAGCGGCCCGGCGCCCGATGTCTGGTATTCCGCCCGCCCCCAGCCCGCGCGTCACTTGTTGACCAATGTTCAATTTCTTCTCTGCTTGATGGGACTTGAGCGCTTGTGCGTCCGTGTTGATCGCCCAGAATTCTACGCCTGTGACCGCCTCCTCGATCATGCGATTGACCGCGTTCCCGCCAGCACCCCCCACACCCATCACCTTGATTTGGCACGGCAATCCTCCTCCCTCAGGCTGCAGCGACATAAAAAGTCCATTGTGACTCGAAGATTGTGCGTGCGAGCGGGACTGCTTTGCTCCTGGACGGCGACTTGCGGCCGGGCTGAGACAGACCTCTGTGCTCACAGGGCGGGTAAAGCTGGCCGTTCTTGAGGAGCTGTAATGATAGTGAGGACCACGGACAATGAAGGCCGCCGCTGTCGAGCAGGTTGCAATAGTGCTCAAGAGAATGGAAGATGGAATTTTCATGACTGCGCGAGCCTGATGTGGGAAAGCGCACTTGATCCGTGAAGCGGGGGGAGAGGGAGGGGTGACCGCCTTCTTCCTGCGGATTGGATGATGATGCGACATGAGACACGAATGCATGAGCGCGGTTAGAATGAGGCACGAGACCCGCGAGCGCGAGTAGTGGCGGAAACATGTGGACACGATCACGCACGGCGAGTGAGGAGAGGCTGGGCTCTGACCCTTGCGGAGAGGATACGCGCTTTTTCTGTGGAGGCTACGATTTCTTCTTCAGCCGCCGGGGCTCGCTCCTCGTTCCCGGGTAGCTTTCGCGCCTTTTCTCGATCAATGCTTTCAGCTAGCCTTTTAAACTGCTTATCGGGTGCCGAGGCTGTTATGAAAGCGCCCCCGTCGCATGGAGCCATCTCGGCATGTGCAGCCGAAACAGATCGGATGCGTGGGCAAGACGCGTGTTTCCGATGCTGGAGATGTCGGAATCCCGCACAGAAATCGTCGTGCATGACGGACGACCTTACCGCCGCAGGCCGCATAAAGGAACAGAGTGCGGGACACATTTCTTGTCCACCAGAAGTACAGGAATTTCAAGTTGAAGCTGACTATTATTTTTGCCACTTGAGTGATTCTGAAGCATCGAGACGTAGTTTTCTAGTCGAGATGCAGCCTACAGAAGAAGTCGGAATGTTGGCTCGTCCTGCGACTTGTGCCTTTGGACGCGACAGATTCCCACCAACAAACCTGTAAGTCGAATTAAAGGCCTGGTTTTATGAAAGAAATTGATACTTTGCCTTTGCCAATGTTTTGGCTGTAGAAGACGAATCAGGCGCTGATTTCGCATCCTCTCACTCATCGCCATCTCGGTTTTCTTTTGCTGAGGGGTTTTGTCGATCCCACTTCCAAGTCCGACATTTTCCATTCCAAGTATGTATAGAACGAGACAGCAACAAAAATCAATTCCGTCCCCACACCTTATCTGCCGTGGCTCCTTTTCCCGTACGTGCCGCTCATCCCTCCAACGGATTTCAATCTCACATGAAAGGCACGATCGGTACCACTGGTCCCCATGCATCTCTTGTCCTAATGTATAGACTGCTTCCCCCCACCTCTTCACAATTAATTTGCAAATTCTGTCCAGCAGACCGAAACATGCTCTTCCTACTTTCCCCTATCAATCCCCTCCGGTCCTGGTCTCGCCCTCCTTTTCCCGCACATCCCATGCACGACCTCAAATGCCCTCCGTATCGCCTGCTCCCACCAAGCTTGAAACCAAATGCCCGATCTCGTACGCCATGACCGCACATATACCCCCCAACACGAGCATCTCCAAGCCCGAATGCAGCCAACCCCGCGTGGAAAACTTGCTCTTGACGGCGCCCATGATAAAAAGGGTCAGAGCAGTAACCCCACAGGCGATATTGAATAAATGCGAGGGGCCCAAAGACGGAAAGCATAGAGGTATCAATGCGTAGCCTAGAAGAGGCATGGCCCCAAAGCCGGCAAATGACAGAAACATGACCACCCCCTCCTTGACGATGTCGTCGTTCGGGTCGGGAACCTGAAGCCCGAGCTCCTCCACCATCATCACGTTCACGAAGAAGTCGTCGTATTTTGACATCTTTCGAACCACATCCTGCAACAGTATTGGGAGGATGCCATGGCGGCGAAAAGGCAAAAGAAAGTTGTGTGAAAAGAGCTCCCTCGTGCACTCAACTTCAGATCCCAACCAAACCGTCTGGCTGCATACCTCAGCATCGTCCGGTTCCATGCCTCTCTCCACATAGATGTCAATCATCTCTTTGATCTCGCCTTCCCTGAAGTTTTGCAGCTCCCTGTACCGTTTTTCAGAGGATTGCCACGGAGGACAGGGAGAATTGCTTCAGCACGTTTGTCTTAAAAGACAAGATTTGCCTGGTACTACGGGGCAAAACACCACAGGTACATCCATTACGGCTCAAAGAGCTGAGCACTGCCCGCCCTGCTATCGCAGGTGTCCCTCCCTCCCTTCCCTTACCAGCTTTCCCGTTCCTTTTCCTTGAAGACAAACTCATTGTGTGCCTTCGAGCTCAAATATTCCCCCATGCCCATGCTAAATGCATCAGCAAAAATGTTGCTGAAGCCCAAAACCATCACAACCTCCACAGGCAATCCTCCCCCTGCGGCTCCCGCAACAATGGCGAAGGACGTGAGAATACCATCCAACCCCCCAAATATCATGGACTTGACGTAATCTCCGACAGAATCATGAGTCTCATCATGTGTTTTTGCCTCAAATTTCTGCTGATGGATGAGCCTGTTTAAAATTGTATCGCGAAAGAGAACGCGGGAAAGTAAACGAATCAGTCAAAGGTCCCTCGGGAAGAGCGGTGCATACATAGCTTTCAGCGTGCGAGAAGATACACAGAGCTGAAATCTATCACGATCTTCGCCAACAGATTCCTATGATAGTGACAATTGTAGGGCCTCCGAGCATGCTTACCGCGAGGCCTCTACGTCGTTCAGACGATAGGCGTGCTGCGCTTGTTGCACCAAACTCGTCTTCTCTGTGGGATGGATGCCATTTCCACTGGCATGCCCGTTCGAGTGTCCATTCATATGGGTATGGATTTCCATTGGTGCAGATTTACAAGGATGGACTCCCCTTAAGTGTTAATAAGTGTCCTCTGCTGCCGGCGTTCTGTAGCCGTCGTCCGGGGCAGGGCGGGCGCTTTATCACGCCTGGAGGCAACGAGGAAAACAAAGACGAGGCGACGTGGTTTCTTGAATTCCACCGCGGGCTATCAAACCCCGCTTGGTGCTTCACAATGCTGTCGTTGTCCTTTGCAAGTTGTTTTGTGTAGGCAAGGAGACGAAGGTCTGTGATGTGGTACAGGTTCAGCCGAGAAGACTATCTTCTCATCACCAAAAAAAAGTTTTGTTAATTTAAAGGCCAGGTTCTTGCGCTTCCGACCTGAAGGCTTGACAGGCCAGCACACGAATAACAAGCCGCGACACAGGCGCAGGCGGCGGGATGCGAGACGGGAGTGCACAAGTCAGACCCACATGCGTGAGGCGCCGTCCCACCTCGCGCGTCGCCGGGAATAACCGGGTATCCTGCGTGGGACCCTGTAGCCCAGAGGCCTTACGGCGTCCATCGGTGCAATCTTTCCAGTCTCTTGTTTCCTTTCTAAGGTTCACAAGTATTTATGCTCGTTATGTATACCTTTCGTTATAAATCTTTCCCCAGGATCTCTCTGACGCTCTCCAAAGTTGTCTTATTTCCCCCCCCCGTCACCTCCGCATCCTCAGTTACCAGCGGCAACCTCCACGCCCCATATTTTAAATGCTCTTCAAATTTTTTATTGCCACCGCAAGCCTTTGCGTACGCTTTCAGTGCCTTTTCCATCCGTGTCAGGCGAGAACCTAGCTCTGGAAAAAATAATATCCTTTTACTGCCCTTGCTGTGTTCCAGGCCGCCGCACAAACGCCAGAGACTGCGAAGGGCCCATATCTCGCATGCCGCTCTGAGCCAAGCCCGCTCTTCGTCCTCTCGCTCTAAAGGATGAACTCCTGCATCAGGAGCCATGAGATAATTGCTTAAACATAGCAAAGCATGATATATCATCCAATGCTGGACGTGCAGTCCGGCAGGACGGTTGGTGGCGAACAGTAGATTGGCCAAGCCTCGCAAAACCTCAGGAAGCGCACTTTCCGACGCTGTATACGTATCTTTATCCCGTCCTGCTATGTGCTGCTCACTGTCGGTTTCCAATCTGCGAATGCCATTTTCCAACAACGCAGTAGCAACTGTCAGTTTTTTTTTAAGAGCTGCCGAAGATTCCCTCGCGCCACACACTAGGCAATAATACTCCTCATCAGAACCCGAGCAACAAAAAGCCCCTGCGCAACTGTCTGTATCGCATGCAATCGACTGCAGCGACCATTCCAGGGAACTATCGACGCAGTTATCCTCGCTGTCCGTTGTTTCTTGTCCATTGTCTTTTTCACATTCGATATATTTATGCGCTTTTGGCAGTGTGACAATGCACCTCGGACAATCACAGGAGAAAAAATAGGCATTAGCAAGGGTTGCCCGCCGAAGTTGTCCAGGGCGCATGAGGTCGGTGTAGCTATACACCAGCTCCTGGCCGGTTCCAACGGCTCGCAAAGTCTTAAAGAGCAACGTAGGCGGCCCCTCCCCCTGATGGAAGCGGAATACGTGGTAGGCGTTGGGTTGACAAGAGTGGTTGAGCATGGAGGCAATAGGGTAGACACCTAGGCCTAGGTTGCTCTCATAACTGTCTCGGATGCTATGGGCGTTGCACTGGATGGCAAGGAGCAGGCGGGCCATGTCGAAACGGGGTCTCGGCGGAGGAGCGGGGATCTCATTTTTTGGCCTCGCTGCCTTTATGCCGCTCTCCAGAAAGCTAGATAATGCATCAGCTACAGTCTGAATGCTATTCTTGATCGAAGCATCTTTTAAATCATCAAAGTGGTCTTCCAAAGAGCTGATAAAGGTTGATGTATGAAATGCATTTAAAGGAGGAGCTGTGCAAGAGCCTCCTTTACCGTTGTCATGGCGGGCTTCTTCTTTCGCAGCCAGACAGGCCTGTATAGGAGAAAATCATATGCATCGTGTAAATTTATTGATGAGATAATGCGCTGAAGAAGAAAAAGAAAGTTGATGGGAGTGAGTAGATTCTTCTGCATCCGTGAAGCTCGTTGCTTCTCCCTCATCTTAATATGAAACTTATGCCGTAACAAATAATATGCACTTACCAACCGTAATGCCAAGCGCATCGCTTGTGAGTCTCCTTCCACACCGAACGCATCCAGTTCCACCAATGCATGGCACTCAGGTCCAGCATGAATCATACTGTCACGTGCGACGCAAGCAGACGAACAATAGAAGGTCACTTTGCAAGCTCCGCACACGAAGATCTGCTCGGTACAGACATGAAGACAGGCTGCACAACATGTATTACGATAGAGGTCCGCCACTACGGCGGCAAAGGGCTTGTCTCGAAGAAATGTCATTCCGGGGTTTGGGAGCGGCCTCGTGGCAATGACATGTCGGCCCCTGCCTTCACCCGAATTCCGCACGCGGCAACAGTTCGAAGCCGACGGAGGCAATACCGGACACCCTGGGAGATCGTGTTCCATCGTACTGGTCGACACCCTGTGGGAGCGGCAGTGGGTGGCACGCAGGGTTGGTGATTTGTGGTTGGGATGGAGGGGTGGGCGGCTCGATGTCCTGGAACGCCTCGCGTGACGGCGAGAGGATACCCTGTCTTTGAGCCTTTGGATGGACAATTTCGCGTCGAGGGGACGGCTGTGGCCTGGATGCTTTCGTCCTATGGGAGTGAAAATGCCATGGGTTGGTGATCGTGCTTTGGTCTTTACCTTGGTCCATTGCAGGCTGAGCTGACAACGATGTTCTCACCTTTCCTTCGCTACACATCTTGTTTGCTGACTTCCTCAATTTCACAATACACATTTAGACTTGCTTTTTATTGTCATTTTGCCTTTAAAGGATGGCTCGTCGAAAGAAGGACACACCTATGAAGGTACGTGTGGAACAGACCCTTCGAGCCACACTGGATCACAGGAGTGTGCATGGAGGGACAAGAGGAGGAGAAATTGTGGTGTCTTCGGCCATCGCTTAACTTGTCCATTTGTTTCCGACACAATGCACAGCGTCTGAAACACGTAATTTCCACGGGTTACAGTCTTTTCCGTCCGGTGGCATACTACGGCATGATTCCATTTGTCCTGTATGTAGGTATGAATGGGGATGCCGCCCCGAGCTGGGTGGACTTGCCACGCTACTTGATTGCCGTGCTCTGATGCGACCGTGATAGGCTGAGAAGAAAGGAGGTGGGGGAGGGTAATAGCAATATCGTTGCATCAAGTTGTACACGGGCGAACGGACGTGGAGTAAACGTAGAAACGGCCATAAAAATGGGAAAAAAATCCACAGCCTTGAAAAGATCAATGAATGCTCACGCCGTGGACTTTTTTTCTTTCGTCTTGCCGCCGGCTCAACATTTCGCGGGAACACCAACGTCGTTCACGGCTTGTTCCCTCCTACGAACGAGGAATCCCGGTGATTCGCCGGGCGCCCCTCCCCCAGACCCCCCCCCTCAGCGACCCATCCCTCACCTAACCATACACCCACGGCCTCGACTCCGGACCGACCTCCCTCCCTTCCATTCCCCTAGCCCTTCTTCCGCAATATGTCCTCCGCGTACCGAATCACAGGCGGCAGTTCGTCGGTCCAGGCGTAGTCATGCTCCCTCTCCCAGGCCTCCTGAAACATCTTCACCAGCTCGCTTTTGGCATCCTCCGTGCTCACCACCTTCTCGCGGAAGCCCACCCGGTACTCATCCGTGAGCTCCCCCGTAGTCACGCGCAGGTCGATGCCGAGCCTATCCACGGTCGTGGCCGTGACTTGGTCGACGTCCCGCGCCCCCAGGAAATGCCTGCACATGAGACGGAGTTCGGGCTCGTGCTCCTGGTTGATGCGGGCCACGATCCGGGCCATTTCATGCGCGAGCACGTCTGGGACGGCCGCCTCGTAGTCGCTGACTTCGAGCCACTTAGACTGGACCCCAAAGCCGCCCACGAAGTAGACGCGCTCGGGCTTGAGCTTGCAAAAGGAGAATTTGGGGGACTCGACCAGGCGCTCTGAGTAGGAGTGCACAATGCTGTAGGCTGTGCGGATGGCGGGGAGCTCCTCTGCCTCGACCGGTACGATGGAGCCGATCAGCGTGACTCGGCTCAGGGCGGCCGAGGCGGCGTCGGCCTTCCCGGAACGGGGCATTTGCACGAAGAGGGAGACCTGCGGATTGACCCGAATGTTCTGCGTGTGCAGGGACTGCTCACTCAAAAGGAGCACGGGCCAGCCCTGCCATCGTTCAAGGGGAGAACGGGGAGGATCGGTGAGCAGGTCTGGCGGAGAGACGAGGCGGACAGGGGGATCGTGAGGCATTCTACCAGCCAGGCCCCACCCCATGCCAGGAGCGTTCCCGTCCCTACCTTGTCGTCCAGAATGTAGTCCACGTAGCTGCCGAAGGGTGTGGACGCGGCCTCGCTGAAGGTGCCCAGGGTGGCCGCTGTGGCCACGTACGTCACGGTCCGCGCTCGCTCGGAGAGGCTCAGACGAATGGGACGGGCTCCCCCGATCCCGTCGCCTGCTGGCGGGGAGGGAGAGGGCTCTACTCGCCCTGTCTGTTGCTGCTGAGCTGCATTGCCGCCGCTGTTCTGCGATGCTGTACTGGGAGAAGCTTGCGTGGGAGACACGGTGGCGGCAGCCTGGAGTCGCGATGACGGGGAGGAAGATAAAGCTGTTTTGTGGGGGAGATACAGTTGGCGGGCGTCTGAGGAGGGGACCGTGTCCAACTTTTGACTCAGTAAAAATGACCATTCAATTCTCGCATGTCTTTGTTACTTTCATCTCTGTACGCTCATGCAGTTTTCTAGCCATCTCGCTCATATTTGGGGGACGCCGGCATACGTAGCTAGAAAGACAAGGGACCACAGACCTCGGTCATCACAATTTCAATTATGTCAGCTGAAGAGTAAATGCAACTTAAAGGGCAGCACCTCCCTCTCTTCATGTGTTCCTGCCATTGGCTTTCGTCCCTTGATCGAAACCACGACCGACCTACCTCTACAGGGTGGCGGACTGAGGCCGCGAAGCGGCGCTGAGAAAAAAGCGTGGACGGCAGGCAGGACAAGCGCGTTGACCGCCACCCATGACGAAAGAGTTGGTCTCCTCATGTGTGCTGCCCTGTGTCGGGAGGAGAAGTGGGCGTGCGGAAGGGATGAAAACTTGTCCTGGTTTCCCTGCCAGACTACAGGATCGACAACTTCAGCCTCGAGACGGGAGGATACTGGAGGCAGTCTGTCCTAGTGGGGGCTGTCGCCTCGCCGGGCCCCACGGGACGCTCGCTTTCCTCGAATGCTACTGCATGCCTTTCCATCGCGTGACCTGCTGGGGATAAGGATGGAGTGTTTGCGCGGACTAATGCTCTATGACGGCAGGAATACAGTCGTACGTATCATTTGATGTAGGCAGAAAGCCAACAGAGGGAGGAGGTCCCTCGGGTGCTCATTTCCTTCTCCTTTCGATGGCATGTCCCTCAGGCTTTATTAGGGCGACAACGTGCGTCCACGTCTATCCCAGCATCGCTTTCAAGCTGCTAAAGAAAGATTGAAAAACAAGAGTCTACGAGAACGATGGAAGGCGTTTCAATTACTCCCAGGTGAGTTGGGGCTTTGTCTTCACCACGGTTGCTTGTGTGCTACGACACGCGCTAGGCGCCTCGAGACGAAGTCACGGTTTCGCTCGAGTTTCTGCACGGTGTACGTATCTGATGGCATAATTTTTACATGAAATGACAGCAACGGGGCCATACCCGCAACTGTTGCGCCCGCTCAAGCCGCCACTGAAAACGAGGCTGCACCGAAAGACCCCTCTCAAGCCCCCCCTGCCGAGAAAACCATAGTGCAAAGCTCCGGTGTGATCGAAAGTGACGAGGACGATGTACCGCTATCGGCACTTGCCAAAAATGGGAAACCCGAAAGCGACGGAGGTGGTGCTCTCGCCCCCTCTCTTCCGGCCTGCCAGCCTCCCGCCAGTGCCACGCCCGTCGCGAGTACGACCGGAGCCTCGGTGCCCGCGCAATACGAGAACGACGACGACGTGCCCATCTCGAAGCTCATGCGATACCCTAACCTGGTATTTGCCCATGCAAAGAAGCGGAAGGAAGGGCAAAGCAAGCAAATCGAGGGCAATGGCAGCGGAGGCCAGGGCGAGGAGAAGAGCAAGAAGGTCAAGCAAGAGCCTCCCGGGGAGGAAGACGACGCGTCGCGGAGCCAGGAGGGTGGCGCAAAGAAGAAGAAGAAGAGGAAAGATGGAGATGGAGACTCAGGAGGGGCCATGTCGGGGAACGGAAAGAGCAAAGTGACGAGGAACAGCGCGGCCAACAAGTCTGCAGCGCACGGCCAGCGGACCCAGGACTTCTACATGCTGGATAAGGGCGAATTGGTGCAGAAACTCTTGCGGCGGTGGTGGTACGCCATCCAGTGGCCTGACTCGAGCTGTGCGACTCAGGTGAGGAGATGCAGGAATTGACGGGCCTGTTCCTACTCGAGCCTGACCTCCAAGACGCAGACATGTGCCGGCGTTGCTTGGCGCTCCCTTTCCCACGCCTCTCTCAAGCCTCCTCTCTCCCTCCACCCCACAGCCGCCCCCAGATTACGAGACGCTGGAGGGATACCCAGGCGTCTTCGTCTGCGTGCGCGGACCTGCCATAGGCCACGTTCTCGACAAGCGGAACCATGCCGAGTGTCCCAATTTCACAAATTTTGCACGAAAACCTGCCGCGGAGTTGAAAGACCTGTTGTTGAAGGCCTTGGCAGAGCAACGCCGGCAGTTACAAGAGCATGAGGGGGGAAATCGTAAGCTTGAAAAGAAGATCGAGAAGGAGAGGAGGTGGGTAGAGAGGTTGGACGCGGCAAACGTGGATAAGGAGGCGATAAGAAGAGGCTGGGCAGTAACTGACGCGTGATCGAAATGAGGGGGCGGGAGGTGCGGGGAGGTTGAAAAGGATTCTAGGTGCCAGGAGTGAGGCGAGGCAAGGGGAGAGGGTGGTAGGAGAGGGGAGCCGGCGGGACGCCGAAAAAGCTTGAGAAGAGATGCAAGGGGAGGAAGGGATCACAGGTGTCGCTAGAAGTACCTCGTATCGAGGTTTAGCACGAGCGGCTTTCACGTTCCATCGGCTTTAGAGGTAATGGTAAGCGATTGTCACCTCGGACGCGGACACGGCGACAGTCCCCAAAGCCCGTGGCAAGTGCCCTGGCCTCGGGGAAGGCAAAATCAAATAGACATAGGGGCATATAGAGAAAAGGAAAGAAACTGACGGGAAGACGCCGGCACTCCCCCCGACCGCCGGTGCTGGCTTGTCGGCTAAGCACAAGACGTAGAGCCTAGCCTGCTAGTCCCTGTCCCGGCCCATGTATGCTTTGTTTCATTTCTGCGCAGCCTCCTTTTGCCCCTCGCCCTCCGCAACATGCAAGGCGCCCAACTTTTCCACCTCCTGCACGAAGGCAGAAAGCACCGGCCGCTCCGACGCCTCGTCGGCGTCTATCAAGGGCCCCAGGTACAGGCGGAGGTCGGGCTGTTTGGCGGCTTTCATCTGATGCAAGACCCGCAGAGTGGCCCCCGGGTTCTGCGAGCGCGCGAACACCTCCATGGCGTCCGTGAATATGAGCAAGTCCGGTTCCAGCTTCGCCTGCGCCATCTCCTCCAAGAGGTTTAGGCATTTCTCGTGGTCTCCGGACTTGGCCAGGCCCTTCACGACCCCGCGGTAGCTCCCATTGTTGGGCGCCACGTTCCCCGCCTTCCCAGCCTTCAGCTCGTCCAAAAGTCGCTGGGCGACCGCGGGCTCGTGCGCGAGGCCTGCACACAAGATGGCTGTGTTGTAAGCGGTCAGTCCCACTGGGAGCCCCGCGCTCCGCATCTCCCCTAATAGGTCGAGACACTCCATCCATCGCGCCGGCTCGGGCTTGGTGCAGGCGAACATGGCGGCATGGAAAGCCTCGGGCTCAGGTGTGCGGCCGCTCTCCTCTCGGAGCTGTCGGAGCAGGGCGAGTGCGCCCTCCCAATCTCCACAACGGGCGGAGGCTGCGATGGCTGTCGTGTAGACGTGTGAGGGCTTTGGCCCAATTACCTGACTCAAGAGGTCGCCCACCATTTTCTTGTCTTTGCCTTTACCACACGCAACCAGCAAGTTCTGGTACGTGTCTGCGTTCGGCCGCACCCTGTGCCGGAGCATCTCTTCATGAAAGCCTTGGGCCTGAGGCCAGTCGCCCGCTCGCGCAGCGCCCAACAACAAGAGATTGTAGGTGAGACTGTTGGGTAGCACATGCTCTTTTCGACTCTCAAACAATTGGTTCAGTAACCCCATGGCTTTTCCCATCTGGCCGGCCCGGACACATGTGCCGATAGCGACGTTGTAGACAAGTAATGTCGGTTCGGGAGGCATATGAGGAAATTTGCTCAAAGCTGCGATGGCCTTTTCAGCGTCCGAAGCCGCAGCTGCTTTCCCGAGATCCTGTACGAGGGCTTGAAAACTAATCTTGCTATCAGACTGGCCGGCTGAAGACGAAAAAAAATGAGGTGCCGGAAGGAATTGATGTCGATGTGGCCGGATGTGCTGCCTTTTGAGCACACCCCCCGCAATTAAAGCCCCTCTGGCAGCGGTTTGTGGTAGTGATGAGACTAACAAGGCCGAGGCGTGGCGAAGAAGTCTCCGCGACGCGAAGGATTTCATCTGTGGATCAATTTAGATGACGGCCATGGTGGAAATGAGGTCATCGTAGTTGAGTGGTGTGCCGGCGTCAGATCGCAGTACCCGCAAGAGGAGGCCCTGATTCTTCCGTCTGCCTAAGCATTATCGCCACGACAAAGTCTTCGCCCTAATAATTTGTAAAAATAATGCACATCCATGGGATGACACGGCTGTCTTGCATTCAGGAGCTTCACCAAGTTGTTCGTTTCACTTCACGTGTCGCTTGTAGTCGCTGGTAGGACACCCCTATCGCCCGAGACCCCACGGCGACACGGGAAAAGGACTGTGGACACGAATACCACGACCACGCGGTCATGCATGGATGTGATGATGCGCGCAAGCATTTCATGCGCCCACAGGGTGCTTTTTTCAATGTGCTGGGATAAGCGCGTTTTGATTCTGGTGTGGTGGTCGCGGCATAAGATGACAAACAAATTCGTACCAATTTGCATTCTCATCCTCACTGTCTTTGACCCATCGCCTGGTACGATAGGGGCACGCCCGGCATGCACATGTCTCATCGGAGGCAATGGCAGCAGCCGTGGTGGTACCGTGCCCTTTTTTTCGTGATCGCTTTGGTGGTCCTGACAAAGAACATAGACTCTGTAATTGCTGCGGAGAATATTGCCGTCCCAGAAGTCAGTAAATCAGGGCAGGACGTGACACAGCCCAAAGCTGGAGAGGCTGCACAAAGAGACGCCAGACATGCATGGATAGGGCACGAGCCGCGACATGGAGACGAAAGTAGAGAAAAACCAGGCGACAAGACCAGCGACCTGGTTGCGGAGGCTGAAGAGGAAATGAATGAGGAGTCGGCGCTGGCGAGCACAGTGTCCGTGGATGTAGAGAGGCTACAGACTCTTTGGCGCCAAGTCTTTGAAAATATTGAGCGGGGAAAGGGAGATGAAGATGCGTCGTCTCCTCAGGCTGTGCGGACCAACCGGGAGGAATTGCAGCGGGAGTTTGCTCGTATCCAGCAGAGTTTGCACATGCTGATGAGCCACATCAACGAAACGAAGGAAGATTTGACTCAGGTTCACGATGCTCTGGAGCAGAAAGAAACCCTTGACAACTTGGAGGAGCTAGTGCGGCAGGGCAAGATGGGCGTGAATTACGAAACCGGTGAATTGACGTCATCCGTTCTCAAAAATCTGTCAAGCGCGTTTCCGCAGACGGGAGCCGCGGGCAGTGGCGAGGAGAGCATTTCAGAGGAAAATAATAACGGCGTGGAAATTAGCGACGTGTCGGACACAGAGACCTCTGCGCTGTCGATGCAACAACAAGAGGATATGGCGGCCGCAGTCTCCAAGCTCCAGCAGGCGGTGGACCCCGCGGTGTTACACCTGGACGTGAACTTGTTGCGGGACGTTGTGGTCCTGTCGGTGAGCACAGCCCTGGGTGGATTCGGGGCGACGGTCATGCATTTGCCCCCCGCGTTCGGCTTCATCGTGGCGGGCATGGTGATAGGACCCTCGGGCCTCAAGGTGATGACCGAGGTCACGGAGGTGGAGACGCTGGCTCAGTTTGGATCCATATTTCTCCTGTTCGGGCACGGAATGCTGTACTGTCAGCAGTACCAGCTCAGTCCTTTGGGGTCCACGCTGCCCGATACTTTCTTGGTTGGTCTGCTCATCCTCTCCGCCATATTCTTCCTGAGTATCCTCGCCTACACCTGGTGCCTGGGCCCTTCCTCCTTCTACCAGGCCACGCTCGTCGCGTCGGCGGTCTCGCTTTCCTCCACGACAGCCACGGCGCACGCACTGCTAGCAAATCGTCTGCGTGAAACCGGGTACGGGAAGACGCTGGTAGAGCTTATGGCGGTGCAAGACCTGTTGATGGCCCCTTTGCTCTCCATCCCTACGGCTATCAAGGAACTCCTCTTTCAGCACGGGCTGCTCCATATGCTCCCTGTTCTCATGTCTTACGCACTTGCCCTCTTGGCGGCGGCCGTAGTTTCCAAGCGCCTGATGCCGCGCCTCATCAACCTCCGGAACCGGGCGGAAAACTCTCTGAGCCTCGACCTCTTCATTTTGGGCTTGGTGGCCTACTGCCTCCTCATGTCCCTCCTGACCGAGTGGATGGGCCTGTCGTACGAAGCGGGCGCTTTGCTGGCGGGGCTGATAGTAGCCGACGTACCCCAAGTCGGTAAAGCGGTGGCTGTGATGGAGCCTCTGACCTGCCTCTTCGGCGGGATGTACCTGGGCTCCCTGGGGATGATCTTGAGCCCCGCCTTCTTGGCCCATCACGCCGGCAGCATCCTGCTGTGCGTGGCTGTAATGATCGTGATCAAAGTCGCGTCCGTGTCGCTGGGAATGCGGTCTTTGGGGTACTCGCTCAAGGCCTCCGTGCTCGGCGCCCTCTCCATGGCGCAGATCTCGGAGCTCTCCCTCTTCCTGGTCTCCCGGGCCCAGGAATACAAATTGATCTCCCGTCAAGTCTATCTAATGGTTGTGGCCACGACCGTTGTCCTTCTGATGCTAACCCCCTTCTCATCCCACGCCCTCAAACATCTTGAGCGCGTTGAGAGCAAAGTGGGTGTGAATAAATCATCCAACGCCTGCTGGTTCGGGGCCTCACTGGCGTCACCTTCCCGTCGAAACTTACACCGTACAAGCTTGCCGCCTTCAAGCACCCACCCGACGGGCAATCTGCTGTACTCCCATGCCGCTACTGCCGGTGGGGCCGTCGCAGGGCATCGCCGGCCTATGGCGGGGGCCTCGAAAGTGGGAAGAGAAGAGGAGCCAAGCGACGTGACAATCATGCATGATATGGACAAGCATGATGCGTCACGGCCGATGCGTATCATTGAGGAGGCCTGACTTTCACGTCCTGAATTGCTCGAGGAGGGTTTGCATGTTTGAAGCCACACCCCGGAAGGGTAACATGCAACGAACATAGAAAAAGCAACCACAAACCTTTGTTGTACAAAACAAAAACCCAAAGAATGAAAATAATGAATGCAAATATTTCCGATCTTAATCGGATGGCCACGCTGAGCATTTGGTACGCTTTCCGTAGCGTCAGTACTGGGAGCATACTTGTTGCAGGGGCTGGGGGCCGGGAAAGCGAAACGAGCAACGTCTTCGTTTATACCCGACGCCAGTCAACCCCACGCGCACTCGCCTACGACGAGCCAGGAGGGACAGCGAAGACCAGATCTTGTTCCTGCACACGTCCCACTGCGGATCATAATGGGAGAAGGCGGGGGACTCCTTAGTGCGTGTGTTTGGTTAAGATACGCACTCACGTTGAGATGCAGGGCTCCGCTTGGTTTCTGCCGGCGCGGCGTCGGAGCTCTCTCTTCTATTTAAGGGGAAACAGGCGCCAAATATTGTAATCCAGGAACATCCCTTTCGTTCACGTCTTCTCTACCAATAGAAGGCATATGGTCTGCCGGAAGGCAGGTTGATTCAGTGGGTACCGCCCGCGCTGCGCGTCCACTGTGAAACTTTTTTTCGTTGAGGACACGCTCGGCATAACCCCTGCATTGGCTTTACTCCAGGCATTGCACCACAAGCTCACGGAAGGACCGCGGTACTTCCGCTACCTGTCCACTTCATAGTGTCGATTTCATAGCTTACTTCTTTGCCCACGTCTAATCCCTCAACATAAGTTAGACAGACGAGCCGTGTGAACGCAGGTGGCGAAACTTCGAGCCGCTCTTTGCCAACGTGCTTTGGACGCGTTCGCGCCCTCGCGGAGGCAAATAGAAGCGGAGGGTGAGATCACCATCGCGATACAATGACACAGTCTTGCTCCGCTGAAAGCCTGGGAGCGGGGGCATGGCTCGTGGGGGAGATGCAAGAGATAGTTCACGGTACGTTGGCAGGTAAAGTGGTCCTACGGAATACATTCGTGACGTGTCTGTGGCTGATTTCTCCGTCACGGAGTAATCATGATATAATTTTGATTGAAATACAAATTCCTCTTCGAGATGGTTGGACGTTGTGGAACGCGAGGAAGTTTTACGGGCTTCTTGCGGTTGCATTCTTGTAGAGTGCTCTGACCTTTGTTTTTCAATATCCCCTGAATCATAACAGCTGTCGCCGCTGCGGCTGACAGCATTCATCTTCCTCTGGGAGCTTATAATGGGCCTGTACTTGTCTTGTTTAAGGCAATTTTGGTGGTGATGGTGGTCTATTTTGTCCTCCTCTACCTAGAACGGCGTCACAAGCTCGTTAGCGATTGTCGCACGGGATTGGCCTTCCTGTCTGTACTTTTAGATATGTTCGTCTTCAACAAACCGCGCACATTTGCCCGTTGCTTCGCTGACGCGGTCCGCAAATGGCCTGACAAGGTAGCGGTCCAGTTCGTAGACGACGGCCGGGAGCTGACCTTCCGGGAGATAGACCTCCGCGCCAACCAGGTAGCCCACCTGCTGGCGCAGCACGGACTGGGCCGGGGGGACGTGGGTGCGATCATGATGACGAACAAACCCGAGTACATCATTGTCGAGCTGGCCATTGCCAAGTTGGGGGCCGTGTCGGCTCTGCTGAACTTCAACTTGAAGGGCGAGCCTCTGCGCCACAGCCTGCAGGTGGCGGGGGCCAAGCTCCTTGTCTTCGACGACGAGCTCGCCCAGGTGGTGCTGCCCGTGGTACAGGCCTTCAGTCTGGCCAAGCCGGGGGAAGAGAACGGGGGCCCGGTGAAGGGAAAGCCTGGGAGAGGAAAGGGAGCCCCGGCGGCCGCGGGCGGCACCATCCCTGCCCTCTTCGTGGGTCCGGGGGACGCGGCCATTCGGAAATGGGCCGTGAGTCTGGACAAGGGTGTGGCTATACAGCATGAGACAGTGCCGGAACCCTCCATCCTCTCCAACCAGTCGCAGAACGAGCCCATGTCTCTGGTCTATACGAGTGGGACCACCGGGCTGCCCAAGGCGGCCGTTGTCAAGCACAAGCGCGTCTTCCTCATGTCCATGAGCTTCGCCCGTCAGTTCGCCGTCCGGCACTCGGACAAGATCTACTGCACCTTGCCTCTCTACCACTCCGCCGGGGGAAACATCGGCCTGGGCATCATGGTCAACAAGGGCTGCACCCTCGCTTTGCGCTCCAAGTTCTCCGCCTCCAAATTTTTCAAGGACGTGCACGACACGGGCGCGACCGTCACGCAGTACATTGGGGAGCTTTGTCGCTACCTCCTGGCCACGCCACCCTCGCCCTACGACCGAAAGCACAAGCTCCGGCTTGCATTTGGGAATGGGCTGCGTCCAGATGTGTGGCCCCGGTTCGTCAGCAGGTTTAACATCCCCGAAATCGGCGAGTTCTACGGCGCAACGGAGGGGAACGTGGTTTTTTTCAATTACTGGGGCCGAGGGGAGCCGTCTGGTGCCATTGGAAAGGGTGGCTTCTTCAACAGGATCATCCTGGGATGGACGATCGTCAAGTTCGACCCGATCAAGGAGGAGCCGATCAGGGACAGCATGGGCAGGTGCGTTCCTTGCGCGGACGGGGAAGCGGGAGAGCTCTTGGCCCGCATCTCGGGGACCTCGGAATTCTCGGGGTACTACAAAAACAAGGAAGCGACAGAGAAGAAGGTGCTCCGGGAAGCCTTTGGACGCAAAGGGTCGCACTGGTTCCGGTCGGGCGACTTGATCATGGTGGACGAACAGAGCTACATTCATTTCGTGGATCGGATCGGTGACACCTTCCGGTGGAAAGGTGAGAATGTGTCAACGACGGAAGTGGCGTTGGCCTTGGGACGGGTGGACTGCCTGGAGGAGGTGAATGTGGTGGGGGTGGAGGTTCCAGGGAAGGACGGAAGGGCATGTCTGGCGGCGATCACACTGCGCGACGGGAAAGAGCTTGACTTGGACATGACCTTGGAGGAAGCGAGAGCACACCTGCCGGCCTACGCTGTGCCACTTTTCCTTCGCGTCTTGAAAAAGGGGACGCAGGAAACGACAGGGACCTTCAAGCACATGAAGGCCAAGTACCGTACCGAGGGCATCGACGCGGGGGCGATCGCGGATGACATGTATTGGCTGGACCCTTCGGAGGGTGTATACAAGCCTTATGGCAAGGCGGAGTACCAGAAAATCGTGTCTGGCAAAGCGAAACTCTAGCCTTGGTAGCACGTCGAGGCGGCGAGTCTGTAGGCCCCGTAAGGGCGAGTCAAAATGCTTTCTTATCAATGTATAGTGAGCTTGAACCTCTCACACGTTTGCGTGATTGCGTCGAAATGATGGACAGGACTGACGTCCCATTGGAGCCCACAAGAGATGACGCGGGGCAGTGATACGATGCTGGCCGCAGTGGATGGAAAGTTTGCCGCGGACCCAAAAAGGAATGTAGGACATGTACGATGCAAGAAATCGTCTATAAATTATGCAATTCTATACAGTTGTCGTATGACCTGATGAACTTAAGTTTTAAAACGAGATGAAAACGCGCAAAAGAAACAAATGCCTTTGATCGGGATGCCTTTGAGGCGGAAGGCACCAAAACATTTCGCTTATCCGGTGCGGTCCTCACAGTATCAAGTTTTAGATGAATGAGAACCAGAAAGCAGTCGACAGAGCACGGGATGGCGCTTCCTGCCGTCCGACACCCTGGACGTGTGCATAGCCGTGACTCGCCCTAGCGGCACACCCATGCGAAGTCTGTTGTACTCAATCTTTACTCAGCCTCTTCCTTTCCCACGGCTTCTCACGAGCTTACGGACCTCTATAAGCCTGTACACAGCCGAAAGCTCCCCCCCGGATCCTCGCCAACTCTCCTAACACGTCCTTGCCTACACCCCCCACTTCCGCCACTCCATGCCTTCCGGGGCCTTGCGCTCCTCCTCCTTCTCGTAGTCTTTCTTCCCCACCTCCTCCCAATTGGTGGACAGCACCGTCCCTCCCGACGTCTGGAAAGACTTGACCATCGCACGCCGTGTCTCGTCGGAGCCCTTGGCGTAGATGTCCCGGAAGAGCGTGTTCAAGGCCTCGTCCCCCTCCGGCTTCTCGCTCTCCAATTCCTTCGAGATCTCTTTCTCGACTGCACCCCAATCTTTGGTGCTCGCATATGGCCGCAAGGGCTTGCTGCTCGGTGCAGTGGCAGGGCCTTGTGCCAAAGACGGGAGAGCGGTCGCGTGAGAGTCGGGGGTTGGCGCGGAGACCGTGTGGACCGAGGCGGCTGCACCTGGCGAGAGAGCACACAGCTCAGGCCACGTCAGGCCTTCCATTGCTTTCCTTAGCTTGACTTCAACTTTGGTCGCGAAAATTTTGCTGGTACTCTCCTCGGGAACCACGGTCTCAAAAAGAGCTCGGTCGAACAAGGCGTCTCCGTCTGCGCCCACTGAGACTTTCAGGTGGCGTGGCTGGACAGACACGTTAGCGTCCTCCTCTCTGAGGCCTTTATAGAGAATGGTGACTGTCACATAGGATGTGGTCTGGTAGAATTGAAATTTCACATGCCCGGCTGGGATAGCTGGCGCAGAGGAAGGGGGATGCGTAGGACTCGGCTGGGAGCGAGGAACCGTAGCTTCAATTCCCTTCGCACCTTCTTCTTGCCTCAATTCCTTTCTACCACCCTCTGCCACTACTGTCATGCCCTGCTCATCGTGCTCTCCCAATTCTAGAGTCGTCTTTCGCAGCCACACGTCGTATCTACGCCCTTGAGGTTCGGGTCGGTCGCCAAGCAAGGCACGCCCCCGCATGAATGCCTCCTTGGCCCGTGAGAAATCCTCCAAAGCAAACGCCGCGACTCCTTGCCGATACCATGCTACTTCCAAGTCAGATTTCAGGGATGCGGCGGCTTCAGCGTCGTGAAGGGCTTGTGATGGCTGATTCAACTTCAAATGCACTGCTGCCCGCGAAACGAGGGCAGTTGCGTCGTCAGGGTGCGTTGCAATGTAAGCCGAGAAGAGCTAGAGTTGTAGCGAGAAAAGGCGAATGAAGAAAGAGTAGGGAATACAAACGGGGAGGCACGTGGGTTTACAGAAGCGGAAGCTCGTGGTGGCGTGCTTACAGCCCAAGCGAAGCTCTGCCCTCGACCCCCCACTTTATTCCATCGCACCTCATCCGCCGTGGCGTAGTCCTCGTCCATGAATGCAAGCTGCGCCTGCTCCATAGCTTCTCACCGTGCCTGTCACATCGAAGACCGTATGTAAGATTAATGAAGCAAACCTTGTGGGACGCGATGGTGCTGTCTGGCAGGTTGTAAGGCGTCGCATTTTTAATCTCTCGATTTATTAAGCGATGAATTTCTTCAAGGCGAGGGCGAGGAGGATGGCGCCCACAGCCCAGCCCATTCCCAGAGGGCCTTTGTGCAAGAGGCTTTCCATGAAATCACCGTGCGATGGTTTTCAAACAGGATCAGACTTAGCTCACATTTGCTACTGCTCCTCTTTTCCACGAACAGGCTGCTAAGGACCGGTCAAAGCCGAAAGCCAGGGCCAGGTCCATATAGCGCCCCGTTCGCGCAATCAAGCAGCACAACGAAGGCTTGCTCTTTCAGTAAACTTTCGTTGTGCCCACTGCAGTCCATTCGCAAGACTTTCGGTTGAGAATAAATTATGGAGGTTGGTGGGGGCGAGACCGTGGAAAGTGTGCTGAAGCGATTGGATCAGAAAAGCGAGTACGCGGTGGTCCGAGGTACATGTGTTGGCATCCTGTTCATCTCGCTCTGGGCCTTGAATCTGCATGTCTTTAAAGTTGCCCACATCGATATATCGTGCATCTACCCCGCTAAGCTCGTCAGCGCGGGGGGGTATGGTGGGAGCGGGAAAAGCGACCATGGAAGCGGCTCGGGGGGCAGCAGCAAAGACGTCGGCAGGACTACAGGCAGCAGACGGTCGCCCTCGGCCGTGCTCCAGAAGCAGCAGCAACAAGCCCAGCAGCCTGTGTGTCACCCGCGCAAGGTGATAAATTTGGTGACTGTGTTGGTGCTCGCCATGGTGTTCTGCATCCTCATCATGTCCGAGCTCCTGGGGCAGCCCTACCAGCACGCCCCTTTCATCTTCTACTTTCTGCTCTTGGCCGCAGTCATCTACCCATCGGACACCACTTTGATGTTCAGAGAGCTTGCCCTCTTATTTGGGCGGGTCCTTTGGCTGGTGGTGCTCCCGGGGACCGAGATTCACTTCCTGGAAGTGTTGGTCGGCGACATCCTAACCAGCCTGTCCAAGGTTTTCTTCGAGGTCGGCCTCACCTGCGTGGCCACACTCCTTTCTTTGTCTCCGGGGCTCTTCCGCATTGTCTCCCCCGACATCTTTCCCACCCTTCTCGCCTCCACGCCATTCATCCTGCGCATTCGCCAGTGCGTGGTACAGCGCCGCGGAACCGCCTCTGGGAAAGCCCGCTTCCTCGTCTCCCTGAACATCCTCAAGTACTGCTCCTCCATCCCCGGCCTGTGGCTGCCGCTTCTCCTGGCCCCTCACTACTCCACCTACCAGATCGAGCGCGTGCTGCTGGTCGTCCTTCTCGTCAACTCCCTCTACTCCTTCCTGTGGGACGTGATCATGGACTGGGGCCTCGGCCACGTAAAGCTGACCGGCGCGCCCAAGAAAGGCGGCGGGGGGGCCGTGCGGCTACGACACTGGGGCCTCCGACCCACCCTCTTGTTCGGATCGGCCGGGTCCTACTACGCGGCCATCGGGCTGGATTTGGTCCTTCGGCTGGTCTGGGTCTTAAAGTACGTCAACTTCGACCACCGGCTCTCGTATGACAAATTCATGCTCCTGATAGAATGTCTGGAGGTGCTGCGGCGTGGCATATGGTCGATTTACAGGATTGAGTGGGAGTGTCTGAGCATCAACGGGGGTAGAAAGGGGGGTGGATTGCTCGGGAGGGTGGAGACGCCGATGGGAGGGGGGATCGGCATGGTTGCGATAGGAAGCAAACGGGCAGGAGGGAATGGGGCGGGGAATACGCTAGCGCGAGATATGGAGGGCGAGGTAGATTTGGAGCGCTCTGTGGGGATCGAGACTGAAAGTGGGGGCGGCGAGGGCACCGATGTGACGACCGTACTCTTGTCGCGCTGATCGCAGTCATGCCGTCGGCGAAAAAAAGGGATTCGCAACGGCTCGCTCATGGCGTGCACCTTTCCGTAAGTGTAAGTATATTTTGAGAAGGTATATTTTTTAATCTTCACGCCTGAGAACTTGTTGGCTTCTTGAGATAGAGCCAGCTGAAAGTATAAGTACATTTGTCTGCCCGTCAGGTAAAATAATTGAAATGACAGTCAACCCTTGCGCAACTGGTACGGCAAAAGCTCGCATTGTTCTTTCAAGTGGCATCGACTGGAGAAGATGCCCCTCCCCAATCATCCTTATACTTTACATTACAGTGCTGTCGTCGTTTTAGCCGCGGGTCTTCCCTTGCTTTGTGTCCTAGTGCACTCAAGGTTTGGATACCCCTTGGAAAGATGTGCCTTCAGACCCCGCTGGCCTCTCTTAGTCCTCTCATGTATGCATATGAACAAACTTTTTATGTGTCTGGCAGTAAAGGACAACGCCCCCGCACTGCTCGCCCCTTTGCCCCCGTCAATGCTGTCGAATCACTCGCCATGGCTGGGTGTGGCGAGGTCAAACACGGCACACCCACCACTGCACTCTACAACATTCGGGCAGCCCCCCCCCTCGGCCCGCCGTCTCCGTCTATTTCCACATGGCTCGTCGCTCTCAGGCTACCACCGCCTCTACATCGAAGCTCTCCTGAAGTTGATCCTGCTTCTCCTCTTGCCTTCGTTTTTGAAAATTTTCCGCCTTCGCCTCCTGCACGGGGCCTTTCCGCTCTAAATGCAGGGCTTTCCGCAGGCTCTCAGCGAAATCCACCACGCCCCGCACACTGAATTTCTCCGCAATGAAAGGCGGAATCCCAGCCGACTTAACGTGGCTAATGGTGGTGAGATGAGCGCGGTTAGGGTCTGTCGGGTGGGGACGTACTTCTGTGACGCCCAAAATGATCTCGGAGCGCGCAAAGCGGGAGGAGCGCGGCACTTCCGGATGGTCTGTGAACTTGGTCAGCATCACTTGAGAGCCGTCAGGGCGCCGAACGACGTGCATGATCGTGCAAAACTCGTGCGCCTTCTTCTGCAGCGGGGGTAGGGTTCTATTCCAGACTATCTTGGTGTGGGGCCCGACACGCGCCACGTCGTCCCGGCCTTTGCTGTACTTGTTGTACTCGCCCACGCGTTCCGAGTCCACCAGCAGGTCCATTACAGCCTCAGGGGAGGCGTGCAGCACTGTCGACAACTTCAGGCAGGGATACTCCCGCCCATACGCGTCTTCCGCCAGATTCCGCCTCCAAATTTTCGTGTCCTCTTTGTCCGACACAGGGTGCCAGCCCCCGCCCTCATCTCCCAACGCCTGATGGCCTTCTTCCTCGAGCGACTGAAGGAGGGATAAGTACCGTGGGTCCACTCCTTCCAATGAGGCAGCAGCGTCACCATTCAACATCGCCTCAGCATCCTGGACCAGGTGGGCCTGCTGCCGCCGAAGTTGTCGCAATAAGCGCTCGGCAAACGAACTTAGATGTCCCGCAGGCCTACTCTCAGACGTACGCCGGCGCTGTAGACGCGGAGGAAAGCGACTTAGAAGTCCCGCCACCGCAGACGAGACCCGGGTTGATTGCAGGGTGTTCCTGACGCGTCGTACTTGCGACTGTAACGTCGTCCGGACGGCTTGGAAAGGCCTCAGTCGGCGAGTGACACCATCCGACTGGGAACTTTTTCGCTCGTAACTGAAATCCGAGTCCGCGGCCGCTGCTCGAGTGGCTTTTCGAAGCCGACGATAGCTTACTTTACTGCTTCCCAATCCGGGGACCAGATCGTGACGTCTATCCGCTTCCTCACTGCTGCCACCCGTGTCCAACCCACCAAATGTCAAAGGCAAATGCGTATAGCTACCCGCCGTGCTTGGTGCCTTTGCCTTCGTATCTCCTTGCACGATGAGCACTCGGGATACGACAAGCACACCGCATGCTACCACAACAAGCAAGAGACGAACCAACATGAGCATTGCTTGCTGACGCGCCTTCCAGGTTCTCCTCCTAGACGCCGGAACATGAAGAGAAAAAGAAATCAACTTCAGTAATGATATGTAGGTCAATCAGGCCACCAAAGATGGTTACACATTTTTCAAGAGTACATGTGTGTGATCTTCACTGGCGAAAATTATAGAAGGAAGCAATTTGCATGCCCTGAGGAGAGGAATCAAGGCTGAATCTCGAAGCCACTCGGACTTATGACTGACCCGATTCCTATGAATACGATTTTCCTGGTACCGTTGGCGTGGGCATGCGTTCAGCTGGCGCCCAAATGCCACAGTCTAATCAACAGAGTGATTCAGTAGGCACATGAAAGCTGGACAATTCACCGCGACTGGTCGTAAATCCCAAGGAAGGCGAAACGCCGGCTCGAAAAGTTCCTGATAGAACACGGCCGTGCGCCGTCACGCCGTTGCTCTGGTATATATGATGGATTAGGACCCGGGGCGAGGCGGGCGGCGAGGGCCGCCCAAGGGGGAGAAGGATGATATGATGGAAAAGGACCTTCGCGCCTTTTTCTGCGCGTTCTCGGTAGCATCGCGCTTGACTTGAGGACCCAGCCACACACACCACACACCTCCTCCTTGTCGTTTCCCGTCTTAAGCTTTCCTGTCTTTCTATTTGACCGTTCACGGCGAAGAGATGGAAGAGACAGCATGAAATTTTCAATGTTACCAGCACAATCTTTGTGGGTTTCGGTAGTCTTGTTCCATTCTGATTGCGCATTATTATCCGGACTATTGCCTTCAACGAACAACAACAGCAAGAGGCATCTGCAAGGAACAGGGGCTCGATGACAGCAAATCACGATTTGAGGAGAGCAGATCGGGCGAATGTGCAAGTGGTTCTACTATTGCTTGTTGTGCTAGGTGGAGCTGCGGCCTTTCTTCTTCCATCTAAGCATTCGACCATCACTAGCAAGGCAACTAGACGCGTGGCCCCTGTCCAGGCCACACCTTCTCCCGCGATCGACCAACACGATTTCGCGACCGTCAGTATTTTCAGTGGAAACGATGAGATCCAAACATTGGATGCTAAGGTATTGGCCGCCGCCAACGCGGGTCAACCTAGCAAAGGCACGGGCACCATGCCGCTCCTGGCGACGACAGTAGAGGAGAAGCCCTTTGACGCAGTAGTCAAAACATCCAGTGGCGCTCTTAAGGGATTTGAGGGGTTTGCAGTGTTGGGAGCCTTGCCTTTGGCTTTTTTCTCTGCACGCACATTGGACAAAAAGCAGAAGGAGACCGAGGCGGAGGCTGCTCGACAAATGGAAGACGACGCGGCTCGCATGGCGCTCGAGGCCGAGCAAGCGAGGGTGAAGGCCCTTGAGGACGCGCAAAAAGCTGCCAAGAGGGAGATGCTTGAGGCGAAGATCCAGCGAGCCCGCGAAGAGGAGGAGCGCCTTCGCAAAAATCAAGAGATGGAATTGGAACGAGAAAAACAGAAGCAAGAGCTCTTAGCCGCGCAGAAGGCGGCGGAGCAGAAAGTACAACAAGAAAAGCGAGAGCAGGAGCAAGCGGAAGCATCCCGCCTGCAAGCCAAACAACGAGAGGCGGCGGAGGCTGCCAAGCAGCTGAAAATTGAGGAAGAAAAGGCGGCGCAGGCTCAGGCTGAGAAGGCCAAGGCAGAGGCGGCGGCGGCGGCAGCAGCGGAGGCGAAAGCTAAGGCGGAGGAAGAGCGGGCTATCGCTGAGGCCAAGGCTCAAGCAGAGGCAGCTCAGAAGAAGGCTGAGGAGAAGAGACAAGAGGAGGCTCGTCAGGCGGCCGCTGCCCAAAAAGCGAAGGAGGAGGCGGAAGCGAAAGAGAGGGCGGAGCATGAGGAGGCCATGCGTCTGGCGGCTCAGAAGGAGAAAGAAGCTTTGGAAGAGAAGGCGCGTGTCGAGGCACAAAAAGCAAAGGAAGAAGCGGCTCGTCTCGAGGAGGAGAAACGCGCTGCAGAGGAGGCAAAGATCCGGGCTCAGCAAGAGGCCGAGGCGGCGGCCAAGCGGAAAGCGGAGGAAGAGGCTGCTGTGCGCAAAGCCCAAGAAATAGAGGCAGCGCGCCAAGAGAAAGAGAGGCAGGAGAAAGCTGCTGCAGAAGCCAAGGCACAAGCAGAGGCAGCAGCCAAAAAGAAGCGGGAGCAGGAGGAGGCCGAAGCAAAACGAGAGGCAGAGGAAGCTGTGCGAAAAGCGGAGGCAGAAAGACTGAGTGCACTCAAAGCCGCTGAAGACAAGCGTAAGCAAGAAATAGCTGCAGCAGAGAGAGAAAAGCAAGCGGGAATTGCCCGAAAGGCAGCTAAAGAGCGCGCCGCCGTCGTGAGGGCCAAGCGCGAGAAGGAGAACGCGCTAGAGAAGGAGCGCCAAGAGAAGCTAAAGCGAGCGAAGGCAGCTGCACTGGAGGCTCGAGCAGAGATTGCAAAGGACTCAGACGAGAAGAAAGCGGTACCACAAGCAAATATCCGTGCTGCTAGCACTGTCGACCCAAGGGCCGCGCAAGCCCAATCCGATGAGCTTCCGGCCCCGACAAAGAAAGACAAGTCCGCTGCAACGGACGAAAGCGCCGAGCGTGCATTGCGGGAGGAGAAAGTTCGAGCACGGGCTCGGGAGCAACAAAAAGATATGTCCAAACGTATGGTGGAGGATTTGACTGTGAAACTTTCCATTCCAAAGCTGAAGGATTATTTAAAGCAAAACAAGGCTCAGTCGCCCAAAAGCAGCGCGAAAAAAGCAGATTTTGTGAATGCCGTGCTTGGAGTGGCAGAAGAAAAGGGGTGGGAAGTCTCCGTGATGGAGCTGCAGAATCTTAGCAGCGTTCAGGCTAAGGGTTTCGGCGGAGGCGGTGGACCAGGGGCAGACTCCAAAAAGAAGAAGAAATAGATTTAGATGACCACGCATGGAGGAATACTGAGCCTTGTCCCAGCTAAGCTAACTTTGCACGCCAGAGTGTTTTTAATCGAGCTTCAAAAGGAAGAAAAGCCAGCATTTTGCAAGACCATCACCCTAGATTGTTTTTCCTTTTTCATGCGGCGAGTTGTCTGTGGCTTGGGCTCGATCCCATGGCCTTATGTCCTCCTTTCCATTCAATTTGTTCTGTTCTTGAGTGAGAGGCTTAAGGCACGGATAAGGACAAATTTGAATATCTCTAACCAAAGAAGCACCGGGAGACGAGACAACAAAAACTGTACAATGCGTTGAAGGAAACTATTCTCGAAAATGTCTAACTTAAATTGCTACGTGAGCCATTTCAAATTACGTTTGGTCTTTTGATTTTTTTTTCCCACAAAAATAATATATCCTAAGAAATGTCCTTTTCCTTCACACCTCTTAGGATAACCACTGGATTTCAGACTTTAGACCCCTCACGCCCAGCGCCGCTGATCCTCCTTCGCGTCCACAGGCACGTACCAGGGCGGCAAGCTTTCACTCCCGTGCTTGGGATTTAGTCGATAATTCAGAAAAAGTTCTTCTCCATCTTCCAGGTCCGTTGTGGCAACCAGTACGACAGATTGGATCAGGGCTGACTGGTCCGGGCTACCTAGTAAAGAGCGAGGCCGCGCGAACGCATTCGGTATGTATGGTCGCAGCTCGTGAGGGAAACCCCCCCAACCCAGTGGATCCTGAGGAAAATCATACGCAACAGCCATAACGTTAGGCTTTCCATGGTTGCAAAGGTGAGCCAATGCGTATTCATTATGCGGCATCTTCTCTGCCGCCCGCCCGTCAACCACGATTTTATCATAGCGTTGAAAGAGAAAGATATCCGGGTCCGGAAAGAGCTCTGCTACTTCTTCGGCTTTTCGGAGGTGCTCAGGCAGGTAGACCAAGCCAGGATAGATGCCAACGAGAGATCCGATGCGAGCACGTCCCTCCAGGAAGACGCCCCTTCCAGCTGATAGTATTGAGGAAGGTCCATGGCAAAGTGTAAACCCTAGATCTTGTCGCAAGGATTTAAACACACGCCCTCTTCGGGCGCTCTCACGAGCACTTTCCATGTCCTCTCTTTCTCCACGCCGCGAGATGGAACTTGTTTGGGGCCGTCGCCTCCGGTTAGGTGGCCGCCAGTCCTCTCTTGCTTGAGTTGAGCCGCCCGTACCACCATTAATTTCTTCAAAGCCATGATGCATCCTTGATGCTTTAGTTGTCTCCTCGACGGTGCGGGCTGCATCAATGGCCAAAAACATGCGCAATATCTGTTGATCTAGGTTTTTTCGAAGTATGTTTACTTGCTTGTAGCCTGCCATGCTTTGCATCCGCTCTGCCTCTTGCTGCAATGTTTGACGGTCTTCTTGGTGTCCTATAGTGATACATTTCCACCACGATGTGAGCAGCAAAGCGGTCTCAATGTCTGCTTGTTCCTGATTGCAAACACGACGCGCCATTGTGGTTGAAACAGAAAAGTTGAAAATGAAAGTTGCGTTAAACTGTTTGATTCATGCGAGGCTTGAAAGTGTGTCAAATGATAAGTATTTCGTTATTCAGAGGGTTCCTAACTTCATAACGACTTGTTCTCGCGATCGTCGCACTTGTTTTTCCGGTGCACAACGGATAGGCGAATGTTTTGAGCAAATTTACCTGTAAATCCCGCTGTCGTACGCTATATCGAAGAAAGCTCTGGCGCAAACGATTTAAAATTGAGCTCATAGCAGAATTCGATAGAGTTGCGGAAATTATTGCGGAAGATATTGGTGTTTGAAGGCTAGTTGCTTCGTAGCAAGGAGGTAAACGCAGCCCTCAGGCTGCTTGTGCGCCAAAAGGCACGATGCCCGGAAACCAGCGAGGCTACCTTCGTGCTTCTGGGTAGAAGCTTAAATACTGATGTATACTGTTCGTCGACATGGAGACACGGTGTTAGTGCTACGAAAAGAAAGGGTGCAGTCGTAGGACGATCCGGGGCCAGGAAGAGCTCTGACGTACAAGGAGAGTGACGCCACTTCAAAATCGCCCCAACACTAGGCATCATTCCCTCGTTTCCGATGCCGGTCACCATTCCTCGTGAAGATCTACCAATGTAGGTAGCTGATCAAGGTGTACAAGAGTAGGGCTAGACGCGGCATCGGATGGACGGGCTGTGGGATTATGACGATTTCAAAAAACATGGGCCGGGGAGGGGGATTAATCGCTCAGAAAGTCGAGCATGAGAACCTCCAACAACTATACAGTCACCAGAGAATACATATGTCCGCTGCACGTTACGTATTTTCTGTTTATTCGTTCAAAAAGTACACCGTTAAAGCGTAGCTTCCACATAAACCGCCTACATGCACTAATTTCCTAAAGTATATATTCACTGTAACCGCAGACGCTGCTCCGCCACTTTTTTCGCACTTTGATGTTGACTTTTCAATTTCCATTGTTTGTAGTTATATGTGTCTACAATGCTGCGCATCTTTGCATAAAGTTCCTTTTTGACCAGCTGCAATGACACATCCTTCGCCATATTTCGAGTTTCGCACGAGTCAAAATTACCCTTTTCGTTGCAGCGGGGATCTCGGTGATCGTATAACTCCTCTCCTCCCCACGCCTGCGTCCATTCAGGGGTGTGCGTGGACGCGTTGAAGGGAACCCACGCTGTGTACCGCCACTCATCTGTGCGCATCGAGTAGCCCATGTATACCCTTTCGTTCAAATCGTTCCAATCACGATTACCTCCGGAGCACACCTCCCATGCAAACCATGGCACTTTTTTTAATGGTCTATTTCCACATCCTTGACTGCAGCATCGCGGAATCTGTGTCAATGCGAAGTCCTTCACGCGTCCGTTGACAGGATCGCGCAGCACGGGAACCAAGCTCTTGCCCTCCAGCGGAGGAAACAAGCGACCAGCGGGGTCCGGTAAGCCAGCCATCTCAATCATAGTAGGGAAAATGTCCACATTCTCCGCCAAGGCGGACGCGTTCATCCCAAAACTTTCGGGAATATCCGGGTCCCGAATGATCAGGGGGACCCTTGCGTTGGTTTCAAACAGAGTCCGCTTGTCCCACATACCATGGTCGCCAATGTTCATACCGTGGTCTGCACAGAAGACAATTATCGTGTCCTCCACCAGGCTCAGCCTCTCCAGTTCGTCCAAGAGCCGTTGAATTTGATGATCAAGAAAAGAAATCGAAGCATGGTAACCCCGTACGTTTTCGCGGATAGCATCAGAAGGCACGCGGCCCGTGGGGTCCGCAACATAGGTCTTTTCCGAATCAGGGAGCATTCCAATTTCAAGGGGATTTATGTCTCCCGTCGCCACTCCGGGCGCATCTATCGGCCATGTCGTGTGCGGCGTGACTGGCACATACCTGTCTTCGTAAAGGTCCCAGTACTTTTGAGGCATGTGCCAAGGTCGGTGAGGCTGATGAAACCCTACGCCCAGAAAAAAAGGGTTGCTATCCTTTGTATTTACCGCCTCTCTCATGAGCGATATGCCTTCTGAAGCAATGCGGTAGTCCCAGAAGCGTTCCTCGGGCCAATTATCGTCGGGTTGCACTGATGCATTCATCATCTGGTAATTTTCATCCGTTCCATCGTTCCAGGCATCTGTCGACTTTGGAAAGTACTTGTTATCGAATTCCTCGATAAAGCTACTTGTCCAGTGCCAGAGCTTTCCCGTGCCTAACATCTTGTATCCACCCTCCTTTTTGAAATATCTAAAGATATTGCCGTAGTCACTGGCGACTGTGTCCTCGAACAACCACACCTTCGTCGTATCCGGCCTGCGACCTGACAACAACGAGTTTCGCGATGGATTACATATTGGATCTTGGTTGTAGTTCCGTTCAAAAACAACTCCGCCCTTGGCTAGACGTTCGAACCCAGGCGTAATCACCGGCTTGTCGTAGATGCTCAGTGATGGTCGCAGGTCATCTGTCATGATGAAGAGGACGTTCTTTCGTTTAGTACGATCCCTAGTTTTATGAGAAGAGAAAGGATTTCCACGCCCAGCGTACGGATAAGCCAGAGAAGGTGTATCCTCCTTGACGATTGGATCATCCACAAGCTGCGGACGTGATCGTGGATGTCTGGCCGATAGCTTGTGTTCGTTCGCCTCCGAGAAGCCGTCGTTGACCGATGAATCAGTGGTAAATATTCCCCGACGGGAATGTGTGGGGCCAAGATACAGATAGACGTTGGACAGACCCATAATGACTAATATAACGAAGACTACGGTATTTCTGCCTGAAGGATTGAAATTCCTTGTGTGTTCTTGGCCAATAGGCCGGCCAGTAGGCCTGCCACTACGCGGAAACATTCTAATCAAAAAATTGCCAGGAAAGGGAAGGGGATGAGCTGTCACGCATATTGGAAACTTCGTATGGTACGTTAGGTTCTCATGTTGGCCCTGGTGCATGCTTTGACTCGCAAACATGTTCATGACAATCTCCTGTCAAACGTCTCGATTATTGTCCAGCATGGACTGACGGAAAGTGACCAAAATGGTGCCGTAGACAAATCTCCATTCATCCGTCAGGCATCAGAATCGGGTTGAGCTCGCGGATATATATATCAACTTGGCCTTCAAATGCCGGTGGCATGATAGCCAGGGGCGTGGTCTGCCGTGGCGTGCAGTGCGTGGCGTGGGAGCGAAATCGAAAGGCAAGGAACCTGCGCATGGGCCTGTCGTCCTCGGCGTTTCGGAACTTCGCCGACATGCCTCTGCCGTTCCCACACCCCTGGCTAGGCGGAGGACGATCTATGGAGTAAAACTTTCTACTTCCTGACCCTGTCGACGTCGTTGTCAGATAAAATGTGGTGGATTCGCCCTATGTTGAATCCCGGCGAAAACCTCCGATGACAGATCCCGGCGAACGCCTCCGTTGACCACCGTGTGGCACCTAATGTATTTGTTCCAACTCAACAGAATGATTCGCAGGGGAGTGACATCTTGAGTGCGCGCCGGATTCAATCTTATAACTGCATCGTACAGAATCAAGACAAAAAAGAGTCAATGGGCAGCAGGAGGCGACACCCAGCACAGCAAGGTAGCTGTGCGGCGGACGAAGATGAGGAAGTGAACCCTGAAATTTTAGACGAAGAGGAGCAGGCGACCGTTATTCAAGACCTTCGACGAAAGAATGAGGAGCAAAACCGTCTCACACGGGTAAATTACAAAAGGAAACGAGGGGAACAGGTGTACTGGTCGTTTGCTTTTTCATATTTGTTGGACATCGATCGGCTCACCCCATGTATGAGCCCTTACAAAGAGCACACGCAATGTCTTCTTTGGTGCCGTTCCGCACAAGGCTTGCTCGCGCCACGTAGCTAACCCCTTGTCTACTATTCCGTCGCACTCTGGCGCTCATTTAGCGAGTTTTCCTGGGGCTATGTTTTTTCCTGCTCTTGATCTTCGCGTACTGCGCGGCTGTAACTTTCAAGGCGCCCTTTAAATTGGAGCACCAGCTGCATCTCCAGTCGGCCACTACATCAGCAGGCTTTCTAGCCACGTACTCTATGAATGCTTTTGCTATCGTGATAGCGAGTTTTGTGCTTGCGGTACGTGAATGCAAGCTCTAGCGGTATTGTAAACCATACTTTTGCATATTCGAGGTGTTAATTAGCAACCTGAAATCCTAGTAAATATTAACACTTACTCTTTTTCTTGGAAGTCGTTTTGGCCGAGCAACAATTTTGGCATGGGATAATGACTGGAGTGCACGCTGTAGGCTGAATCCACATGAGTGTTATCTAGGATTCGATGTTCTTGCTACCTTCAGTCTGACTCATCATTTTCTTCCAGGGTCGTGGCAACTCGCAACTATTAGCCATTACAATGTGTGCCAGTGTCATCAACCTCGTGGCGTGGTCATGGTAAGCCCCTCCGGCCGATCGGACACATGGCTGACAGACCGGACTTTCGTAGGGGTGGCGCACGTTTCCTGATGGGCGGGAGTGCTGTCGTTCGTGGTTGTCAGAAGAAAACACGCATATCGACGTGCAAATTAATTTGCCCTCTGTTCTCCTCACGGCGCTATCACAGCATTTTCTGGCACTTCACACCTCCTCCACCCCTGGGCCTTTGGTGGCTGCCGACGACCCCCCTCTTCGTGGTCACGGTCTCGCTGTACATCGATTGGGACCTCAAGAGATTGAATCGGGAAATTGATGCCTTGGATCGGATGCAATATCGATTTAAGAATGTGTAGACTTCGTGAATGGGTGGTAGCGGGCTGCAGGTTCCTTGGGCTAAGAATGACCAGCACTCGTGTACAGAAAGTGATTAAAAGCTCTTGCAAAGATGAAAAAACTCAACCGCAACAAGCCACTGTCGCACTGAGAACCAATATGTCAAGGTTAAGTGCTTTTTTTAATTATTTCCTTGTGAAACGCCGTCGGAAATCTCCCGTCATCGCTCTCTTCCCCTTCATCACCGTCACCGCCAATCACTATGCCTCCATGTCCTCTTCCGGCGCTCCTCTGACGTACAAAACGTTGTTGCACCTGATGTGAGAAAAAGACAAAGGGGGAAGGAACATGTGAGGCTCGCATTGCCTGCCTTGAGTCGCTCTCACATCGTTGATCTGCACCCACCTGATCAGCACCTCTCCCAGGTTTCCTGCCATGGCCCCGTCGATCCATTCCTCAGTGTCCGCCAGTTGCAGGTTGTAGTAGTTATCGACGGAGAGGAGTATGCCTGCATGGGCCGCGGATGGCATCAGTGTACGCTTCGTGCACACGACAAGCCTGATGCTTGCAGGAAAGTGAAGCAAGAGAAGTATGCGAGCAAGACAAAGAAAACAGAGATATCTGCTGCCACTTTCCACACCCACACACCTTTGTACTCCATGCCCCACTTGAGTTTAATGAAGACAGGTTTGCCGGTTAGCCCTTGCAAGAAGGGCTTGGGGTTTACGAGTACCTGCACGTCGGTTGGAGGAGGAATTAGAGGAGCGAACAGCAGGGCCGTCGGTCGAATAGAGGGCCGACCATGTATCCCCCGGTTTCATGCGAAATACTTACAGCAGACATATCGAATTAATGCTCGACGTCAATACGTCTCGAAATCGACCTGTGACCCTGTGCTTGGTAATGGTTTTAGGACCTGCAAAGTGTTAGCTCCATGATGCATAATGCCGTCATCCTCAAGCCTAAACTTCATGAGGGCAAGTATCCTCACGGTGGGGAGGAATTGTCGCTCCAAAACCAGCAATCCTTCTCCTGCTATAGGCACCACTTCCATACAATCATAGTTCTAGACGATTCGTACCATATGCAAACCCGTGTCTGCGCTGACAGGCTCTCCCCGGTATCACACACCATCTGAGGCAGCGACCCGTCCTCCCTCCCCCCTCGCTCCCTCCTCGCCAAAACCCTCGAACTCAAACAAGAAGTTTACCATCCCGACTTACCACCCACACTCACCGCACAATCATCACCTTGTCCAAGAAGACAGGCAGGAAGATACACCTGCCCACATCATGGCAGCCTGATCCTTTTCAAGCGCGGCGGGATTCGTCGCACCCCTGGCATGGCCGCTCTTCCTCCATCGTCTTCTACCCCCCGAGCGTCTCATGCCACTCCACTGTTTCCGCTTGACGAGGACCTACCCGTAGACGAAATGATAGCTATGTGCGAGCTTGCAGAGGCTGCTGCTGCTGCCGCCACTGACGGCGCTGAATGCCTGAGACATTCTCGCCGTGTTTCTGAGGCAGCTCGAGACATGGCTGGAGGAGATCCGGGTACGGCTGCTTCTCCTCCCACCTCTACATCTGCTCTCGACAATTCCCTCCCTGCTCAGAAGGTGCTTGCAGAAATAAGAGCACACGCACGTATCTCTATCGAGGCACTCTTTGAAAATGTGCTCGAGTTGCCAGTGGAAATGGCCCTCGCCTACCGGCGGCGCGGCATCGTCCGGCCATATGACTGGCAATGTCAGTGCCTACAGACACCTGGGGTTGTGACTGGAGAAAGAAATCTATTGTACAGCGCCCCCACGTCCGGCGGTAAATCGTTCGTTGCCGATGTCTTACTTCTTCGACGCGCCATCCATACAAGAAAAAAAGTGTTGTTAGTGCTTCCTTTTGTGGCTGTCGTTCGTGAGAAAGTGGCTCACTTCAAAAGTTTGGTGAGTGTGTATAATGCGCGAAAACGCAGGCGCGAGGCATTGCGCATTCAAGCATTCCACGGCAACAAGGGCGGGCGAGGTTTCGGCCGCTGTCAGATCGGGATTTGCACAATCGAGAAGGCAAATGCACTGGTGAACAAAATGATTCAGGAGGGCTCAATCAATCAGCTGTCCTGCCTCGTCGTGGACGAGCTGCACATGATGGCCGATCAGCAGCGCGGGTATCTTTTAGAACTTCTTTTAAGGTGAGTCAGTCTCTTAAATTCATCCGAGGAGCCTACTTTGAGAGTATGAGTTGGGGGGTCCGCAAGACCGCGATGAGAGCTTGGTAATCAAATGACTTCTTACAATACGCCTCGATCTGTGGGATCCCGTCGATGAATGCCGTCACACTTGCCACACAGCAAGCTGAAATTCATTAAGGCGCTCCAACACTGCCGACGAGGCCCATCCGACTTGACCACCGACGCCGCAATCGACAATCAAGGCCCCCCGCTGGACGTGCAAATTATTGGCCTCAGCGCCACCCTACCGAATCTGGAAGAAGTCGCGGACTGGATGGATGCGGCACTCTTCCATACCTCTTTCCGCCCGGTCGAGCTTCAGGAGATGTACAAGTGGGGAGATGCTCTCTTTGCGGCGGACGGGGTCTGTCTGCGTCGACTGCAGTCTCGGCGTCCTCCAGCGGAAGATCCGGACCATATCACGACATTGGTGGAGGAGACTACAAGGAGGGGACATCAGGTCTTGGTGTTCTGTCACTACCGTAAACACTGTGAAAACTGTGCGACTCTTCTGGCGGAGCAACTTGGTGTTTTGCCCGGTGCTATCATGGCAAATGCGATGACGAGGCAAAAGAAAGAGGACAAAGAAAGTGACGATACTGTCAAGATGCGGAAAGCTCTTTTAGATGACCTTCGCGAACACTCCATGAGTGTTCATCCCTGCTTGTTGCTCGCCATACCGAAAGGCATCGCATTTCATCACGCGGGCTTGACCGATCACGAAAAGAATGCCCTGGAGGAGGCCTTCCGTCGAGGAGTGCTTTCTGTCATTGTCGCAACCTCTACACTCGGGACAGGAATCAATCTGCCTGCAGCCAGGGTAATCTTTAGGACCCTCCGTCCAGGGGGAAATCGAGTTTTTGATATCTCATCATACCGGCAAATGGCTGGGCGAGCGGGCCGCGCGGGACAGCAAAAATACGGGGAGTCCATTTTACTGGCAAGGTCTCCCCAAGATGTCAAAGAGGCAACACGTCTGATGACTGAGCCCTTGCACGACCTACATAGTTGTCTCGACCCGGAACAAGATGGAGGACGGGCTCTGGTCAGGGCGATATTAGAAGCGATTGCCTCCGGCTCATTGCAAAAAAATGATGATCTAGACATTTTTTTGCATTGCACGTTGGCACTGCGACAGCGCATCCGGCATTCTCCGCGATTGAATTCATTTCTCTATTATGCTCGTGATGCTTTGCGGTATTTGGTCGAGCACCGCATCGTGAAGCAGCTTCCTGGGCCATCCGTAAACGCCGAAGTCTCGACCAGCCAGCGAGCGGAGCACACGCCTGAGCAGAAAGAGCAAACTGTCATGTCAACTGCAGCACCACCTGTTCCTGACATTGGCTCCACTGTGTCAACGCTTTTGTCCCCAAGCAAGCTTGGTCATGCGCTTTTCAAGAGTTCGTTTGCTCCGGATGAGGGATTGCTCGTGTTTCAAGACCTCAAGCATGCCCAACAGCGTCTGGTCCTCGACGGTAACCTCCATCTGATTTACCTTGTCACGCCCGTCTTTCATCCCTTGCTACCTGACTACAATCAGCTTTGGAAAATTTACGACCGGGCACGACGGACTGATCCCGTCAAGGCTTTGATATTCGAGTTAATTGGCTTCTCTGAAGCGCTTTTGGATCGTTGGAGCCACCAGCAACCAGCTTCAGGCGTCTTAATAGGGCCCCTGCTGCATCTTGGGTCCTCTGAGGCTGGGAACCATACTGCGCGCGGGCTGGCTCAACCTATTGGTCGTAGCATTCGCATGGCCACTGGTGTCGTGGAAGGAGAGCAGCTGATGATTATGCGCGCCCGGCGACTATGGGGGGCGCTAGCGCTCCATGATCTGGCTGTGGCAGAGCGACCTTTGGACGCCACGGCGGCCACGTACGGGGTCGATCGAGGCAGCCTGCAAGCGTTGCAGCAATCTGCAGCAAGCTACGTGGGAATGATCCAGTCGTTTTTGACCCAGTTGGGATGGACTTTGCTATCGCGAGCTTTGGAGGAGGCAGGGACGGCCGTCGGCGGCGAACAAGTCAAGGAGCTAATGCCACTCATGCAGATCCCACGGTTGGAACTGTCGTTGGCACGCGCACTCTATGACACTGACGTGCGAACAGTCGCAGCCGTTTGTTCAGAGCCGGTCGAGCACCTCGCAGACATCATCCGCAAGATTCGTCCTTTTTCAGCTGAGAAAAGAGGCGACGGTGTTGCGGTTCCCGGTTTGGAATCCGACGAGATGGCGTGTTACGATGAGGCTGCTCGTCGGCTGCGAGAGGCTGCACATTTTGTGCTCAAGAAAGGAAATAAGATCCGGAGATCAAAGATGGAGGAGTCAATTAGTCAAGGGGCGGATCCTGGATCGACGTCTAGCTTGCATGGTATTCACGGTGACTCGACATCTTCGTCAGACTCTGATGTCGACGCATACGATGGCGCACATGGCGTTAGCGCAGCCTTCGCCTCTTGTCTCGGGGCAAATGAACCTATACCGTCGGCATCAACATGCTCCCAAAGTGGTCGAATTCAACCTGATAGCTGCCCGGGCCACACTGAGATTGCTACTCTGACACGATCTCTACGCTGCCTGGCTGATGTGCCATCAAAAAAATTTTTCGAAACGCCCGTAGCCATGAGGCATCCAAAACTACGTCCGGAGGACTATCCCATGACACAGCGTGTGTCGACTCCGACACGCTCGCCGACTTCCTCTCACCACTACCTTTATATCCCCGACATCCCATCGGTCCCTCTCCAGCATTCTCCAGGAAGTCCAAATACAAAGAAACTTGAATCAAGCATGACATTGGGTGGTTGGCGTGGTAAACAATTACATGATACACACAGGACGGACTTTATCCCTGAAAATTTGGCATTTCCCTGCACATTTGTTACGGCAGCAACAGTCAACAATTTCACAAATTTTGTGAATAGATGGAATGAATCGTTGTGCTACAGCGTAGTCCTACACTATCGCCCGGTACCTCTAGTAAGCGATTGGCGCGGAGACGTGCATGCGCCGTCCTCCTCATTTTCTGAATCCCATGCTTACCATAGGTATGCAACCAGGTTAACGCCATGCCCTCTGGTGAGCGGCAAACTCCGACATGCCTTCTATACTCCCCGCATGGAAAATTTCATCATCTGCGGCTTGGCAGTGTCTTTTGATGGTCAGCATTCAAATTATTGTTGGCTTCCGCCTCCTTTTTCACGCCGCCCCTTTGAAGGCTTGCCTTGTTTGGGCGACGACATGGCATGCGCGACCAGCATGAGCGCTGGTAAGAAGCGAAAAATTAGGGTCGTTGCTGTCTCGGACCGCTCTGTTTGCATGGTGAACGGTGAGGACAAATCATCAAAAAGCTGTAGTGATGAGACGCCCACACGGTCTATTCTTCAGGTGAGCATCATGCAAGGGCTCCCTGAAAGACCTACGATGGTAGTTTTTGCGTTCGTGGGGTATCAGCCTCGTCACTTAAGCACCATCCCAAAAGCTACGTCCTCAGTGAATGAGCCTGCCGGTGGTGATGGTCCTAATTTGCATCACGTCTACCAGGAACCTTTTGGGCGTCAGAATATCGCTTCGTATCAATATAGCAACCCCGCTATGCTTCTTTGCAGACGTTGGAATCGCCTGGGTTGTGCATGGTTCAATGAATACGCAAGTCTCCAAGGGTGGCAGGCCATCAAATCTCTGCTGGCCAAAAAGGGTACCCTCAAGGTAGTCTGGGACGCGGTAACGGTCCTAGCGACTCTTCGGGAGCGCAATGTTTCAATGGCGGGACCTTTCGAGGATCCGAAGGTCGGACTTGCGCTACTTGGACGAGATGGCCCCCGACGTGGAGCGAGTGGTGTCTCGAACAACGGGCCGTTACACTTTGAGAAGCTGGACCAAGCATGTGATACAGGGCGCGTTGACTTGCTTGGAGCGCAAGCCGCAGGGCTCTTGCAATTGCGCGGAGCTGTCGGAAAAATGTTGGCTAATCACCAGCTTTTGGACCCCTTTCGCTTGATTGAAATGCCTTTATTGCCTGTTCTGGCTGACATGCAATTCTACGGCATGCGTGTCGACCGATCATGGTTCCCTGGGACCGTGCTAGCCATCCAAACACGACTTCTGCTCCTGCAGGATCTTGCTGACGCCATGGGAGGTTGTCACTTGAATCTCAATTGCCAAGATGCGGTTCACCACTTACTTTATGTGGTCTTGCGCTTACCCGTGCCACCGAAGTGGAGCAGAAAGACAAAAGTGTGGGGCGAAAAGTGTCACTCTGAGAAAACGGTGCTTGGTCCTGTGGAAACGGAGTGGCTCGAGGGAATGGTTAACCTCTCCCCAGCTGTAAAACTGATCCTAGAATGGAGGCAACTGTCTGCAGCCCTTCGAAATTTGCAGAGCATACGTAACTGTATACGCCCTCAAGCTTTGCTCGGAAGCCACCGTGTCAGGTGCCGGGTGCATCCCTCCGGGTCTGCCACTGGCCGCATCACCTTGAGCGAACCTGCTTTGCAACAAGTGGCGCATGAGGTGCTAGTGCGAGAGACCGTCCGCGCAAGTATTCAAGATGAGATAGAGGGACGACGACCTCTTGCACATAAGCAGGACTCAAAGCAAGACGGTTCTTCATTGCCCTCCTATCTCTTCACGGATGACATCTCAGCCTCGTTGGATCAAACTTACCCAGTCAACACATACGGGTACATCGCTTCATCGCAGGTATCATTAGAACGCCCGAAGATCGCTGTGGCAGCAGTGCGAGTCGACTCTTACCTGTGGGCGAACGTCTCGGAAAAAAGTAATTTCCAAGAAGGCTACCAGGCTATGACGTCACAGTTTGGGACATTGCGGTGCATATTGAACGCGCGAATATCTCAGCCATTTCCCAGTCACAAGGTGAGCCACGCGTTGGCTCCAAATCAGGTGCAACAGCAGTCCAGTTTCATCCTAAACCCCAATTCCTCAGCCGCACGCCTTGACTCATCGCTTGCCGATTACTGGAGATCCCGAGGTTTCAACTACAGTTTTGAGGATGCAATGCGCATAAGACAGTGCGTAATTGAATTCCCTCCAGGGGTGGTTCTCACATACCCTGCTGACAAAGTGTACCGTCGACCAGACCCTATTCACGATCCCCTAAGAGCATGCCATTCCGCCTTTGACGACATGATCAACCCAGCTACGGTATTGAAACCTCGAATGGCTTTTTTAGCTGCTCGGGGCTGCGTCCTTATATCGGCAGATTACTCTCAGATTGAATTGCGTATGCTAGCACATTTTTCTGCAGATCCTTTGTTGTGCGATGCGCTAAAGCGAGACGAAGATGTCTTTCAAACATTGGCGGCGACGTGGAGGCGAGTGGCAATAGAGAATGTAACGCGTGCTATGCGTGACGAAGCCAAACAGCTGGCTTATGCGGTACTGTATGGACAAAGTATTGCGGCGACTGCCCAGCAATTTGCCATCTCTACAGCTGAGGCCGACAAACTCCATGTGTCATTCCTCAATACTTACCCGGGTATCCGAAAATTCTTGCAGGAAAGCAAAGACTTCTGCAAGACCCACGGGTATATTGAAACCCTACTGCGTCGTCGACGGCATTTGCCAGGCATTCACAGTCGCAATATCTATGAACGTCTGCAGGCGGAGCGGCAAAGTGTCAACTCGATTTGCCAAGGGTCGGCCGCAGAGATAATCAAATTGGCCATGATCAATATACACAGCAAACTAGAAGGCTTACATTGCAGAATAAAGAAAGACAGTCTCGGAGATGTTCGCGATTGTCGACTTGTGCTTCAGATTCACGACGAGTTGATCTTCGAAGTGAAGGAGCAGATGGTGACCGAGGTCGTGCAAATCATGAAGGATTGCATGGAAGGAGCACTACAATTGAATGTACCTCTGAAGGTCCACGTCAAAGTTGGAGCCTCCTGGGGTGCTCTAGCATAAAAGCATGGGCAGAGAGAAATGATGGAGATATTCGCAAATGACTTGTGTGGTGCAAGAGCGTGTGTGAATTTTGAACTCGTATGTACATAAGATAAGCCCTGTGCATAGAAGTCCTCAGGGAGAGGGTGCATGCTTTTCTTTATACTGTGTTATATACCTATGTGCCTGGATTCAAACAGCTTCTTGCGGTGCACCCAAAAGATGTCTTGCCCGGTCGACAAAAGTGTCCACAAAACCTGGCAAAAAGAAATTTGACGTAGCTTCACGTCAAACATAAGCCCTTTAATGTTTTTCTTTTTACACATTTACTATGAGTGTGTCCTCAGGTTGTCCTGGACGTCTTAGTCTTGCGGATGAAGCAGTAAATGGGACTGTCTATGGAAATGCGCGCGACATGTCTGCCCCCGGATAAATTTCGTGAAATAATAATGGACATGAGTCAATGTCGTTCATGACGAAACCGCTTCCCCTCATTGCTTGAGGACGCTACTAACAGAGCCAGGAAGGCGGGAAAACTTACTTTTGATCACCAGATAGCTTCATGAGTAGCCCACCGAACGAGATCATGATTGCCACCTTGGATTCCTTGCTACCGCCGACATTGGCCCCGGCCGAGGGCGCCGACTCGATCTTGAACACCTTGCCGTACGTGACGTACTCGTATTGGTCCATAAGCGCCGACTGAATAGGAATGGTTTAATGGAGTAAATATTAAAAAAAGTCATGTAAGCCTTGGTCGCCTCGGCTCCGTCACTGCCAAGACCGTAACCTACCGACATGTCATGCTGGTACTCCTTCGGATCAAGCTTTCCATCGCTGTACGGCGTACTGTAGGCAGAAAGAAGATGCGTTTCATTTGGAAAAGCAAGATGAGTCGACTCAGCGAGCACGTAAAGCAAGTCATTTCGACCGTGGCATTAGGGATCCTCTGGGGAGCTTGCCTTGACAAGAACGGGGGACCGTTGGTTGCGAATATCCTACATGCATGACGGGCACGACGCGCTCACATGCTTCCTTTCACTTACTGTGCCAACATCAATGCAATTTCGTCGTCTTGCCTGACTTGATAGATTTCGCTATTTATATCTGTAAAAAGATGTGCGTGACATAACAAGCATCACGTGCCGTGGGTGCGACACAAGGAGGACGCATCATGCAATTTTTAGGAAGGCAATCGACAGATTACATGTCTTAGGCCCAATAAAATCGTCTTACCCAGGATGAGGTCCATTTCAAACAAAGTACTCCTCCCGACCAGTCGGTCCACTGTAACGAATGTGATGGTGTGCATGAGTTCCACATGCGTATCTGCGCCTCATCTACTGCGAGATGCCGGGACACGACGCTTCGTTTGGATACATATCATGAGCAACGGCCACACATCGTTCGTAGGGTCATGCTTCCAATGATATAAAAGCGCCAAATTGAACAGGTTGCATGTATGAGACCATATCGTTTGTATCATGCTTTTCTAGCCACTAGCGTGACAGTACACCCCCATTAACATTTTTTTTACCTCTAGCGAAGCGCTTTTTGTGCGGATTTAGGCCCGTTATGACAAAAGTGTCATCGAACAGATTGTGCGACATGGCTTTCACCTGCAAGTGTTGAGATATACGAGGATACCTGACCTTCCAGCCTGCTTCCAAAGGCGGATATCGCAATAAGTGTGACCGCCGGGTCTCGAAGCGAGGTCCGTCACTACGGTCCAATATCGCTCTTCTCTGGAAGACTGAGGCATATGAATGACAATGAAATGTAATGAGTAAATGTCCCATATGCTGCGAAGACATTCTCGTGGCGTGCGCGGCCATGGTCTTGCACTGAGAGCGTCGATTGCGCCAAAGGAGGGAAAGAACACTGTCGCCGGCTCGCCCGTCTGGCTTTCGCAGGCCGCGTGCAGAGGTTTCGACGCGGACAGCATGAGTGGGGGGCGATTTGAGGGGACGTGCGGCGTAAAGACTGTGCTTGGTGTCTTTCTTTCGACGTCGCGGTCCTTTTAGGGTGCTGGGGATCGGATAGTGATGATTTCTAACCGCGCCGGGCGCAACGGAACACTCTCTGAGGATGATCGCTTTTTCTGCGCTTTATCACAGGTGAAGAAATCAGGAAACAAGAAAAATGATGGCGCGTACATGCGGTTACCAGCTCGTAGCCATGGTCATTTTTCTTCGGACTTGCGTGGCTTTCGTGCCTCCCTCGTCCTCTCTGCCTCCATCTCCTACCCTCTTCTCCCGCTCGACCCGGCTCTCGGTGGGAAATGTGAACGTGGACTTCTACCCCGGCCTACGAGGCCTGTTTGACATGGGCAACATTATCCTGGAAGAAGTGCGTGCAGGCGGCAAAGAGGCCGAGCAGGAGATGGCTGAGATGGCGGGCTGGGTCAAAGATAAAGTAGGAGTGAAGCAGCAAGTGGTGCAGCAGAGCCCTGTGATCTTGCACCCTGTGTTTGGGGAGCTTGTGAAGGACCTCACCTACAAAAAAATCTATTGCACGAGTGTGCAAAAACTTGCTTCCATCCCGATCTGGGAACAGCAGCGCATTTACCGGGCGGAACGAGCGCAGCTTCTAGCGAACGACATCAAAGCCAAGCTGCAGGAAGGGAAAGCGCTGACCTTGCCGGGGTCCTTGACCGTCTACGAGATGGGGGAGGAGATTGGACTGCTGGACGGACAGCACCGTCTGGGAGCGCTGAAGCTCTTGATGGATTCGGGCGTGCTTATTCCCGAGGCGCACCTGATATTGGTAGAAGTCTTCCCTGTCAAAGCGCAAGAGGATGTAAAGCGCCTCTTCACGGAGATCAACACCGCGCAGGTAAGACCCTCTTCATGTGCCGCCTACTAGCACACATCTGTTCTACCGACCTTTCAAAGCTGGAAGAGGTCGCTGAGACCCGGCATTGATCTAAAATCCGTGTATCCAACCCCATCCAGCCTGTGTCCATTATCGACATGCCCGATATGGCCGACGCCTCGGAGAAGGAGATCATCACGCAGACCGCCGAACTCCTGCGGATCGAGTTTTCAGAAATGTTCAAGCCGAGCGTCAACTGTCGCCTTCCCCACGTGAACATCGACGTCCTCCGCGACGGCCTCTTCAAGAGCAATGTGGTCGGCCGCACGGGGACCGGGAATGCCCAGCAGCTCCTGGAGTGGGTGAAGGCCAAGAACGACTTGTTGGCGGCTCGGGACGACGCGGCCTGGCTGCGGGCCTACAAGGGGAGGAAGCCGGAGGCAGTTGAAAAGGCGGTCTTGAAGGCGCGAGACAACCATTTCTTCTTAGGGATGGAGCCCAACTGGATGGATGTGGAGTAGAAAGGGG
>Ga0102934_1000106_pt1 | contig 45090 bp, 46 predicted proteins | sample SalPonR2_A_D1_MG_FD_78175 | JGI IMG/M metagenome (GOLD analysis project Ga0102934, IMG submission 78175) | Salt pond soil microbial communities from South San Francisco under conditions of wetland restoration - Salt Pond MetaG R2_A_D1_MG | ecosystem: Environmental > Aquatic > Marine > Intertidal... | reverse complement strand
TCGAGCTGGCTCGCGCCGTCTATCGCACCAACGACCGACGTGCCGAGATCAAGCGCGAAATCAACCACCTGCTCGGATCCAACATCATCGAAGAAAAGAGCTACGCGGCATACTGAACCTCCCCGGAGTGCAGTGGAACGGCATCGCGCCGGGCTCGGCGAAGATCGCGGCTGATCAGTCGAACTCGACGCCGAGCCCGATCATGTAGCGGATGTCCTCGTTCTCCGCGCCCTCCGCCGGGTCCGTTTCGTAGTCGTAGTCGAACTGGGTGTTGAAGTAGATATCGGCCCAGACGTCCCAACGGAAGCCGGTCGAGGTCTGGATCAGCGTAGTATTGCGGCCGCTGATGTAATGCCAGACTGCGTGGCGGTGGAAGAACTCCAGGTCGCCGCTCAGCAGTTCCTGCCGATAGTCGGTGTTCCAGCGCGCCGCCAGCGACTGACTCGTTCGGTCGCCCAGCTCTTCGTCGATCCCGACGGCCGACAGCGAAACCTCGAAACGCCGATCTGCATCGTCGAAGAACTGGTAGCCCAGCCCCCCGCCGGCGCTGATCCGTCGGTCGAGGTCGCGCACCGGGTCCCTTTCGCCGCCGACGCCGGCCCGAAGGAACCAGTAGTCGGACATGAACCAGCTGTAGACATAGTTCGCCCGCGTGCGGTCCTGCGACGTGACACCGTCACGGGAGGCCTGGTCGACCCGTACATCGACCTCGTGCCGATGTCGAGCGTTCTCCATCCGTCCGTAGCCCTGCCAGCTGAACTGGTTATCGTCCGAGTTGCCCGAACTGCCATTCAACGACAGGTCGGTGCGCACGGTCCAGTCCCAGCCCTCGGTGATCTCTTCGAGCTCCTCGATCTCGGTCAACGCAATCGATCGGCGCCCCTCGCCGGTAACAAGCACCGCGCGGCCCGGTCCATCCGCCTCCAGCCATCCGATGATCTTGCGCTCGCGATCGAGTTCGAACTCGAATTTGCGATCCGACACGATCCGCTCGATGGCCGAGAGCTCGATCGGAAACTCGTCGGCATAGGCCGGCTCGATCAGCAACTCACCGTCCCAGATTCGCTGGATCTCACCGGTGATGCGGTCACCGTTCTTCAAGAAGACCTGGTCCTCGGCGAACAGGTCGGTCGTCGGAAAAAGGGCGGCAAACAGCAGCACCAGACGCGCTGCCGCATGGTGTCGGGAGGTAAAAGACATGAAAACTCCTGTGAGGTGCGTCGCATCGCGGCGACGCGGTGGCGCGCCAGAGCCGCGGCCCCGGCTTGGCGGGATCAGTCGAGATCGAGCTGGGTCTGGCGCCGGTTGGCCATGAACCTGCGGATGCGTTCCATCGCGTTGTCGAAACGGCGCTCCAGGGCCGCCAGGTCGCTGCGGTTGTCGACCGATCGATCGATGTACACCAGTTCGCGATCGTCGAGCATCACGACCATGCGCGCCTCGAGTTCATCGTGCGCCTCGAACAGGTCGCGCCGGGCACGATCAGCTGCCGGACGCCGCTGACCTCGCGTACCACGCTGATGTTGTAGATGCGGTCCTTGTAGGCGATGGACTTCTGCGCAGTCATCACCTTGGTACTACCGCATCCGGCAAGGGTAGCCAGGAGGCCCAGCGAAAGCAGCACGATTGTCAGCGTGCGCAGCCGACAGACGGAAGGATTGGAGTTCGGCATGATCTTCGATTTCCAACACATCAGTCTCGAGTATAGAATTCGGGTGCCCGAACGGCTAGTCCTGCTCGCCCAGTTTGGGTGCACTTGTACTGCAGATTCGTGTCCTCGAGGCGTCACGCCCGCAACGCGCGGGCCTGCCCATCAATCAATCGGCGCCCCTGTCCTTCCCCGAAATGGCTCGCCTGAATGGACACCCTGCTCGTGCAGCGCCGAGCCCCGTAGCCACATTACGACAAACGGCTTCGAATGTTCACGGGACCCGCAGGGCTCGACCGACGAAATCCGATCGAAGAAAACCGTGCGCCCGGCGTCTATGGTGACAAGACCACGCCTGAAATCGGAGATCGACCATGAAGCACGGACTGCGCATGCTGACCGCCATCGTATTCCTGACATCGCTCGCAGCCTGTTCGAACGAACCGTCACCTGGCACGAACAGCACCGATGCAGCGCTGGAGTTGAAGGTCTACTCCGCCGGAGAGCGGGACAGCGCCGATCTCGCCCGCCTGCTGCGCCGCCTGCTGGAGGGGCCGGCGATGGAAGGCACGGCCGAGCAATTGATGCTGGGGCGGGTCCAGCAGCTTCCCAGCGGCGGGATCGCGGTGCTGGCGCCGGCCTCGGTCCATCGCGATCTCGATCGCCTGATCGAACGCGAACTCGAGCACGAATCCACGGCGGCCAGCGCTGCGCTCCGCTACTGGCTCGTGCGCGCGACCAGCGCCGATGCCAAGGAAATTCCGCGCCGGCTCGACGCGATCCGGACCGCGCTCGACGAGCTGACCGAGGAGATGGGACCGCTCCGGTTCGACCTGGTCGAGCAGCTGCGGCAGCACACCGAGGTTCGCGGCGAGTCTTCCCAGGTCATGGGCAGCGCCCTGAATGTCAACTCGACACTGAAAATGATCGACGACGGGCGAATCTCGGCGGACGTCAGGATGAGAGCACTGGACACCCGAGCCTCGTTCGATACGACCGCGACCCTGACCGACGGCCAGACCGTCCTTCTGGCGCAGACCGGTAGCGACGAGGCGGATGCCCTGCTCCTGTTCGTGATTCGGCTGGACCTGGACTGACGCTGCAGCGACTTCTTCGTCATGCTGGACCGGGCAGACTTCGAGGCGCTGTACCTTGAGTGCGAAGGGCCGTTCTACAACATCGCCCTCCGATGGACCTGGAACGCGGCTGCGGCACAGGAGATCGTCCAGGAGACCTTCCTTCGGCTCTGGTCGCGGCGGCTGGTCATCCGCCGCGACCGCGCCGGCGCCTATGCCTATCGATGCCTGTTGAATCTCTGTCACGATCACGCGCGAGCGCGAAGGCGCAGTCCGGAAATGACACACCGCGAGCCCGTGGATCGGAGCGGCCGGAGCGCGGAAGCGACGGTACTGTTCGCGCAACTGCGACGCGCCCTCGACAGCCTGTCGGACGAACAGCGTGACGTCGTTCTGCTGTCGGAGTTCGCCGGATTGAAGCAGCGCGAGATCGCCGACCTGCTGCGCATCGCACCGGGCACGGTGGCCTCGCGCAAGAACGCAGCACTGAACATACTGAGGAGAAGGCTGTCATGAACGACCCTTCCTGGCTCGGACCCCGGCTGCAACCGCCGGCCGACGGCCTGGACACGCTGCGTCGGCGGATCCGGCAGCGTCGGACCCGCGGCCTTCGAGTCGCGCTTCTCGGCGCCGTGATCGTCGGCGCGATGCTGGTGCTCACGCCGCCGAGCGGACCACCGGACCCATCGCCCGGCTCTCAGCCGACGGTTCGCGTCACCAATGGCGCGGCCATCGAATTGCACTCTTCGCAGCCGGACGTCGCGCTCTTCCTGATCGCGAGCCTGGACCAGACCGACAACGCCGAGACTGCCGACTCCGCGGCGCCCTGATCTCGGGTCGGCAGGTCCGATCGATTGCGCTTCAGCGCATCGCCCGCCACGCGATCAGCGCACTGAAGGCGAAGCCGATCATTGCCGGCACCGAGTGTCCTTCGAGGAACGGGCCGACCTCGTTGGCGGCCAGCAGGGAGGATGCGACCAGCAGACCGGCGGTGAGGACGGCGCCCGGCGTACGCCGGTTGTGCGTGGTCACACGATCGGCGATCGCTTCCAGGTCGCGGCTGTCGAGTTCGGCGCGGATGCGGCCGCGCGCGGCGAACTTCAGCGCCTCGTGGATCAGGTTCGGAATCTCCGGACCGCGCGCGACCCAGGACGGCAGCTCGCGGCCGACCTTCCGCGCGGTGCGCCGGAAACCGTAGCGTTCGCGGAAAATCGATTCCAGTTCGGGCTTGGCGACCTCCCAGATATTGATCTTCGGGTACAGGTCGCGGCCCATGCCCTCGATGTTCAGCAGCGTCTTCTGCAGCATGATCAGCTGCGGCTGCAGGGTCAGCTTGAAGCGCCGGGCGACTTCGAACAGGTCGATGACCAGCTCGGCGAACGAGACTTCTTCCAGCGGGCGCGTAAAGCTCGGCTCGCAGACGGTCCGGGCCGCGGCCTCCATCTGGTCGATGCGGGTGTCGGCCGGCACCCAGCCGGCCTCGACGTGGAGTTCGGCCACCCGCCGGTAGTCGCGGTTGAAGATCGCCAGAAAGTTCTCGCCGATGTAATACAGATCGACCGGCGTCAGGCTGGCCACGATGCCGAAATCCAGCGCGATGAAGCTGGCGTCATCGGGGTTGGTAGTGTCGACCCGGATATTGCCCGGGTGCATATCGGCGTGGAAGAAGTTGTCGCGGAAGACCTGCTGGTAGAACACGCGGATGCCGCGGCGCGCCAAGCGCTCGAGGTTCACGCCCTGGCGCTTGAGTTCGTCGATGTCGCGCACCGCCACGCCGCCGATCCGCTCCATGGTCAGCACCCGATCGGCCGTGTGCGACCAGTGGATTTCGGGAATGTAGAGCTCGTCGGAGTCCTCGAAGTTTCGGCGCAGCAGACTGGCGTTGGCGCCCTCGCGCTGCATGTCCAGTTCTTCGACGATGACCCGCTCGAATTCGCCGACCACTTCGTTGGGTCGGATGCGGTCGCCTTCCGGGTGATAGCGGCGAACCAGCCGGGCCAGCGCGCCGAGCAGTTCCAGGTCTTCGCGTACCCGGGCCTCGATGCCTGGCCGCACGACCTTGACCACCACATCGCGGCCGTCGTGCAGCCGGGCGCTGTGAACCTGGGCGATCGAGGCCGAGGCCATCGGCTCGGTGTCGAAGCGCGCGTAGAGTGCGTCGATCGGCTGGCCCAGTTCGTCTTCGACGATCACGCGCGCCCGGTCGCCGGGAAACGGCGGCACCGCGTCCTGCAGTTCGGCCAGCTCGTCGGCGATATCGGCCGGCAGCAGGTCTCGGCGTGTCGACAGGATCTGGCCGAACTTGACGTAGATCGGCCCCAGTTCCTCCAGCGCCAGCCGGAGGCGCGCGCCGCGCGAAAGCTCGCGCACCCGACGCCGCCCCCACGGGATCAGTCGGACCACGCGCGCGATCTTCAGTGGCGGCAGCTCGACCAGCAGCTCGTCGAGCCGGTACCGCGCCAGCACCAGCGCGATGCCGAAGATTCTCACGCCCCGACGAATCACGCGTCGAGCCTCCGCCGGACCTTGCCCTCGAAGCGATCGACCGCTTCGCGCAGTTCGTCGACACTCTCGGAAAACGCGCGCCACTCACCGAGCGCGGGCACCAGGTCGCTCTCTTCTCGGAACCAGTGAGTGAACTGGTCGCGACCAGTGCGCGCGGCGTGCCGACCGAAGTCGGTCACCTCGCGGACGACCCGGAACATCTGCGGGCCGAGCAGCGGACCGAACACGTCGGTCAGGCCCTGTTCCAGGTCGGGGTCGATGCGCTTCATTGCCTGCTGGAACATCTGCGCCAGCCGCGCATCGCCGGCGATGTGCACGCCGCCGGAGCCGCCGAGTTCCGGCACGGCCATGGCGAGCAGCGCCGCCGGGCTGCCGCGCACGATGGTGTCGGCCTCGAGCTCGTCGTCTTCAGGTTCGGCCCGCACCCGCAGGCACTCGTCCTCGGCGCCGATCCACAGCTCGATGCCGAGCCCTTCGAGCTCGAACTTCAACCAGCGCCCCTCGAGCGGCGCGAGGTGTTCGGCGGCCGCCGGATCCAGCGCCGCGGCGCGGTTGGCCACCTGCTCGCAGGCTTCGGCCAGCAGGCCCGGAAGCGGGGTCAGATAACCCGCCATCAGGCCCGAACGCCGCGATGGATGGCCGCGATGCCGGCCGACAGGTTCTCGTAGCGGACGCGCTCGAAACCGACCTCGCGCAGCTGATCGGCAAGCATTTCCTGGTCCGGGAAGCGGCGGATCGATTCGGCCAGGTACTGGTAGCTTTCCCGGTCGCCGGCCACCCTGGCGCCGAGACGCGGCAGGACCTGGAACGACCACAGGTCGTAGGCCTTCGCGACCGGCTCCGGAGCGACGTGCGAGAACTCCAGGATATGCACCCGGCCGCCGGGCTTGAGCACTCGGTACATCTCGGTCAGCGCGGCCGTCCTGTCGGTGATGTTGCGCAGACCGAACGCAATGGTCAGGTGATCGAAGCTGCGATCGGCGAACGGCAGCGTTTCTCCGTTGACCTGCAGCCATTGGAAGCCGCCCACCTCGCCGCGATCATCCATTCGACGGCGGCCGGCTTCGAGCATTTCGCGATTGATGTCGGCGACCAGGACCTCACCGCCCGGCTGGATCCGCTTGCGGATCAGATCGGCGATGTCGCCGGTGCCGCCGGCCAGGTCCAGCGCCCGCTGCCCGGCGCGCAGGCCGCATCCGGCCACGAAATGTCGTTTCCACAGCCGGTGGATGCCCACCGACATCAGGTCGTTCATCAGGTCGTAACGGTCGGCGACCGACGAAAAGACCTGGCCGACCAGCCGCGTCTTCTCCTCCGGTTCGACCTCGCGATATCCGAAATCCGTCATCCAGGTCCTCGATTCGAACGCGCCGGATGTGTACGCGAAAAACGCACCGCGGCGATGGCCAACAGGGTACTTGATTTGATGGCGCAGCCGCGCGAAACCGAGCCGGACCGGCCGTCGGGTCGACCCGCATCGGTCAGCCCGGCGCAGCCAGTTCGAAGCGCTGCAGCCGGGGTGCACGCTCGCCGGGCCAGGCGACGTGACCGATCAGTCCGTCGGGGATGTCCTGGCCGAGGCTGGCCAGCTGCCAGCGATCCGGCGCCGGCCAGTCCGACGGCAGGCGCGCCGGTGCCAGCGGCTCGCCACGGCCGGGGTCGCCGGACAGGCCGATTCCGCCGACGTTCCCCGCCAGCGTCCTTCCAGCCGCCTTGACCAGCGCCTCGCGCGCCGTCCAGTGGGCAAGAAAGCGGCGGCAGCCGGCATCGCCGTCGCTTGCGCAGAGGGTCTCGGCCTCGTCGGCCGGAAAGTAGCGCCGGGCCAGCCGCTGCCAGCGCGGTCGCCGATCGGAGGGCTCGATATCGATGCCGACCGGCGTGCCGTCGCTGACGGCCACGGCCAGCCAGGGACCGGAATGCGACAGGCTGAAGCCCAGCCGCGAAGCGTCGCCGCCGATCAGTTCCGGTTTGCCGGCCCGGCCGCGCCGGATCGGCACATCGCGGCCGGCCTTGCCCAGGTAGGCGCCGAGCAGCAGGCGAAGCAGGAAGCGCTGCTGCATTCGCAGCATGCGGCGGCCTTCCATCCCCTCGGTGGTCGCGGCCAGCATGCCCAGCCCGGCCAGCGGCAGCCGGTCCTGCCGGATCTGCCAGACGTCGACGACGCCGGGATCAGGCCGTTCGACGCCGCGCAACGGCAGGCTCAGGCGCTGGACGCCGGCGCGGTCGGTCATGCGCCGCCCCAGCCGAACGCCCGGACGCCGGCCACGCCGAACGCGCCGGCCGCGCGCGCATGGCCCCAGTCGTCGGGCTCGAGCCCGCCGAGCGCCAGTACCGGCAGCGGCGAATGGCGCACGACCCGTTCGAAGTCGTGCCAGCCCAGCGGCAGCACGCCGGGCTGACGCCGGGTGGCCGAAACCGGCGCAAGAGTCACGAAGTCCGCACCCAGGTCCGCGGCCATGCGAATCTCTTCCAGGTCATGGCACGACGCGGCCAGCAGCTTGTCGGCGGTCACCGGACGACGGTGATGTTCGACCAGCTGGCGCGTGCTCAGGTGCACGCCGTCGGCCGGCCAGTGCGCGATGACGTCCAGTTCGCCCGAGACCAGCCAGCGGGCACCGGCCGCCCGCGTCCGCTCGGCGATCGACCGGACCAGCGATTCCGGGATCGCTTCGGCGGGTCCGGGGCGCAGGCGCAGCAGGCGGAAACCGGCATCGAGGCAGGCCTGCCACCCGGCCAGGAACGCTTCCGGATTGCCGAAGCCCGCCGGCGAAGGCGAGATCGAATAGTGCGCATCGAGGTCCAGCAGCCGGACCAGCGGACGATCGGCGGCCGGCATCTCCAGCTCGCGCAAGGCCTCCACATCGACCCATTGCAGCGCCTGGCCTTCGCGGCCCTCCGGAACGCCGGCATATGAATGCAGTTCGAACAGCCGAAGTCGCACGGTCTTTTCGGCGTATTCGTGCGTGACGCTGACCACCGGTCGCATCGGGCCGGTCTCGATGCCGAGTTCTTCGGCGAGTTCACGGGCCAGCGCCCGGTTCGGCGCCTCGCCCGGCTCGATCTTCCCGCCGGGGAATTCCCACAGGCCCTCGAGATGGCGGCCTGGCATGCGCTGGGTCACCAGCACTCGACCGTCGTCGTCGCGGATCACGGCCGCGGCCACATCGATGCAATCCTGCGGGAGGCCCGCCACGTCGTTCACCTCAGATGCCCTCCTGCCGCTCGGCCAGGAAGGCCTCGGCCCAAGCGTCGAGACGCTGTTCTTCGATGGCTGTCCGCATCTCGCGCATGATCCACTGGTAGAAGTACAGGTTGTGGATGGTGGCAAGCCGCGCGCCCTGGATTTCGTTGCAGCGATGCAGGTGCTTGATGTAGGCGCGCGAGTAGTTGCGGCAGGTATAGCAATCGCACTGCGGGTCGAGCGGTCGAGTGTCGGCCGTGTAGCGTGAATTGCGGATCTTGACGTCGCCCCGGCGGGTGAACAGGTGGCCGTTGCGCGCGTTGCGGGTCGGCATCACGCAATCGAACATGTCCACTCCGCGCTGCACCGACCGGACCAGGTCCTCGGGCCGGCCGACGCCCATCAGGTAGCGCGGGTGGTCGTCCGGTAGCACCGGGCAGGTCGATTCCAGCACCGCCAGCCGCTCGTCCTCCGGCTCGCCGACACTCAAGCCCCCGATCGCGTAACCGTCGAAGCCGATCGCCTTCAGCCCCTCGGCAGAATGCACCCGGAGGTCGTCGTACATGCCGCCCTGGACGATCCCGAACAGCGCCGACGGGTTGCCGTCATGCGCCACCTTCGAGCGCTCGGCCCAGCGCAGCGAGCGCTCCATCGATTCCCTCGCTTCGTCGTGCGTGGCCGGGTAGCCGGTGCACTCGTCGAAGATCATCACGATGTCGGAGCCGAGCTCGCGCTGGACCTGCATGGACTCTTCCGGGCCCATGAAGATCCGGCTGCCGTCGACCGGCGAGGCGAAGGTCACGCCGTCCTCGGTCAGCGTCCGCAGCTCGGCCAGGCTCCAGACCTGGAAGCCGCCGGAGTCGGTCAGGATGGGTCCGTTCCAGTGCATGAAGTCATGCAGGTCGCCGTGGGCGCCGATCACGTCGGTACCCGGCCGCAGCATCAGGTGGAAGGTGTTGCCGAGGATGATCTCCGCGCCGATCCCGCGCAGTTCTTCCGGCGTCATGCCCTTGACCGTGCCGTAGGTGCCGACCGGCATGAACGCCGGCGTTTCGACCCGACCGCGCTCGAAGGTCAGTCGTCCGCGGCGGGCGCGGTCATCGCTGTGCAGACGTTCGAACTTCATTCGCCGCCTCCGCTCAGCACGCACAGTCCGTGAATCTGTTCGGGATCGTGGATCGAGGTGCGCGGCGGGTTGAGGTCCAGCATCAGCGCCCCGTCGGCGGCGCGACGCTGCACACCGAGCAGCAGGTCGCCATGTCCGGCCACGGCGCGGTCCATCTCGTGGAAATTCATCGGTGTTCGAATCCGGTAGGTTCTGGGGGCACGGAACGCGATCTCGGGCCCGGTGGGCGCGAACAGCGCGTCGAAGACCTGCGCCAACTCCGGGCGCAGCGCCAGCTGGGCCAGCACGTGGCTCATCAGCAGCGGGGGAATCAGGGTCTCGGCGTTGACGCCGCGAACCAGGCCCTCGTTGACCGCGTCGGCCAGCTCGATCAATACGTGCGGGCGATGGGCGCGCTTTTCCAACGCGTCGTCGAGCAACCGGTGACCGACGATCGCGCGGGCGTCGGCCTCTTCCGAACTGGCCAACCGGTCACTGGTCAGCAGGACGATGCTTCGGTAGTGCTGAAGCGGGAGCGCGTCGAGCACGCCCTCGTTCAGATAATCGGCTTCGATGGGATTCAGCGTCAGCCGCGCTTCATCGATGCGCCGTTCGTCCAGCAAGCGCTGCCGCTCTTCGATCGGAACGAACGACATCGTATCGACGATCCAGCGCCGATCCGGGCGCTGTGCCAGCGTGCTCAGCAGCTCCGGTACCCGGTCGTTCCAGCCCAGCAGCAGCACGCGGTGATCCTCCGCCGCCGGCCGCGAGCCGCGCGTTCTGGCGGTGTGATCGATGACCGGCACGCGCCGGCCGTCCGCCCCCTCGAACTGGGCATCGGCCGGATCCCGGGTCAGCAGTACGATCCGGTCGTCGGCGCGGAGCACGGTGTCGGTCGGCGCATTCAGGACCACCCGGGGTCCGTCGTTCTCTTCGCGGATCAGCCCGAGCACCCGGGCATCCGGGCAGCGCGCGGCCACGTCCTTCAGCGGCGCGCCGGCCAATCTGGCGGCCGGGCGTAGATGGAACTCGTTGCCCTCCAGCGACGACAGGACCTCGCGCAGGAACTCGGCCAGTCCGGGGTGGAGCAGCGTCTGCATCATCAGCCGGCTGATCGTGCGGTCCGAGGCGACGACTTCCAGCGGGCCGGCGTAGGCCCGGCGAACCATATCCATGCGGCGGGCGTCCTGCACTTCGGCCACTACCCGCGGCGGCTTTCCGCCCGACGCCGCGGCGCGCGCATCCATCGAAAGCAGCGCCCGGATCGTCTCGACGTCCGGATCAAGACCCTCGACGCGGTGGCCGAAATCGCTGGGCAGCAGCACAACGGCCGCGTTCAGACAGGCCGCGCGCTGGATCGCTTCTTCTTCCAGCGCCGAGCCATAACGCAGGATCACACGACCGGCGCGAGTCCCGATGACCGGATCGGCGCGCAGTTCCTGTACGTGCAACGCCGAAACCTCGTCCGACAGCACCACCGGGGTCAAGCGTCGGGCCTGGAACAAGTGAAGGAACCGACGCGCGGTATGCTCCGAGCCGACCAGCTCGCGCAGCAGCGGCAGGGTGCGGTTGGTCCAGCCGACGATGACGACGTGATTCCTCAGCGAGACCGGCGTCAGTCCGCGCTCGAATTCGCGCATCCTCGCGATCAGCCACTGGGTCATGATCGCGACCAGCGCGCCGAGGAAGACCACGTAGCCGCTGATCGTCAACAGGGTCGATACGAAGCGGCGCCAGCCGCCGACGTCGTCGCCGAGATAGCCCGGGTCGGTCAGTCGGAGGAAGGCCCACCAGATCGCCTCGGGCAGCGTCAGGTCGCTACCGGTCAGCAGCAGCGCGGCCCCGCCGGTCAACGAGATCAAACCGATCAGCGCAGCGACCACCAGCATCTGGAACCCTGCGCCCTTGACGAACTGGCGTTCGACGAAGAACTTGGCCCGGTCGACCAGCGGAAGCTTGATCACGTGCGGGCCCGGTCCGACTCGAGGCGCCGGCGCGCAAGCTTGCGGGTGGCCCATTCGGCCAGTTGCGGCCGACGGATCTTGGCGTTGTGGCGGATGTCGGTGGGCAGTTCGCGCAGAGTGAGCACGTCGCGGATGGCGGCTGTTTCGGCGTGCATCTCCAGCTGCTCGCGCACGCTGTCGACCAGCGCGCCGGCCTTGATGTCCGGCTCGGGCTCGACGATCACCACCGGCCGCCGGCGCTCACCGTCCCCGGCCCCCACCAGTGCCGAGCGCGCCACGCCGTGCACCGCATTGACCCGCCCTTCGACGCACTCGGTGAACAGCGTGCCGCTGTCGGTGACCACGCGCTCGGACTTGCGACCGCAGTACCACAGCCGGCCCTCGTCATCCATCCAGCCGAGATCGCCCATCCGGTGCCAGACCGTTCCATCCTCATCGACCATCTTGGCCAGCCGGGTCTGCGCTTCGCGCTGCCAGTAACGGTCGGTCACGGTCGGACCCGACACGCAGATCTCGCCGATCTCGTGCTTGCCGGCACGGGCCGAATCCGACAACTTCTCGATCGGCCGGTCGGTGACCTGGATGATCCGAACGGTGTTGGCCGACAGCGGCTTCCCGACACAGATCCCCTGCCCGTTGCGGTTGCCGTCCGAGAGGCCGTTGAGCAGCTCGCGACCGGAAATCGTCGCGACCGGCAGGCACTCGGTCGCACCGTACGGCGTGTGCAGGTCGGCGTGCGGCTCCAGTGCCGCGAGTACGCGCTCGACCACGCGGGGTGCCACCGGCGCACCGGCCGACAGCGCGCGACGGATCGTCGGCAGCTTCAGCCCATTGGCCTCGAGATGCCGCGACAGCGTGTTCATCAGCGCCGGCGAGCCGAACAGGTTGGTCACCGCGTACTGCCGGATCATGCTCTCGAGCATGTCCGGATCGGCCTTCGCGGGTCGGGTGAAATCCATCTTCGGCACGACCGTGGTCATGCCCAGGGCCGGGTCGAACAGGGCGAACGGCGGAAACGTCGGCAGGTCGACCTCGCCGGGGCGCATGCCGAAGGCCTCGCGCATCAACCGGACCTGGGCGACGAAGTGGCGGTGCCGATAGACCACGCCCTTGGGAATACCGGTGCTTCCGGAGGTGAACAGAATGGCCGCCATGTCGTTCGAACGGACCTCGGGCGGCCGGAAATCGGTCGCATTGCCACCCAGCAGGTCCTTGTAGCGGAGACCGCGACCGAAGGGGCGCGGGCCGACGGTCAGGGTCCGCCGGATCGAACCGCGTCCCCAGCCCAGCAGCATCCGCGCCAGCTGCGCCCGGGTGATGCCGATGAACGCCTCGGGCCGGGCCTCGCCCAGGCACGCCTTCAGCGGTTTCAGACCGATCCCGGGGTCGATCAGCACCGGCACCAGGCCGGCCTTGAACAGCGCGAAGAACAGCGCGAAGAATTCCAGCGAAGGCGGCACCATGAAGGCCACCCGCGTGCCGGGCGCGTAGCCCTGCGCCTGCAGCCCCGCGGCCAGCCGGTCGGTCAGGTCGTCGAGCTGGCGGTAGGTGTAGCGTCGGTCGGCCCAGCGGCCATCGGTCCGACGGGTCGGAAGGATCAGCGCAACGGCGTCGGGCTGGGAACGGGCCTGACGGGTCAGGGCCTCGGCGATGTTGACGAGATCGGTCACGGCATCGATGGCCGCACTGCGGCCGGCAGAAAGTCCAGGACCGGCAGTGTAGTACGTCCCCGCCCGGCCGGCCGGTGCTCAGTCGGTCTCGCCGGCGAAGCGGACCGGGGGAACTTCGTGCAGCAGGCGGGCCAGTCGACGATGCACGTCGCCGAGCCGGATTCGGCCGAGAAAGCCCGAATAGGCGAGGTAGCTGACCAGGAAGCGCCGATCGGCCGCCCAGGGCGGCAGGAATTTCGGTGCCTGGACCAGTCCCAGGTCGGCCAGTTCGCACAGGACCGGCACGTCTTCGAGATCGAGCTTGCCGCAGAAAAGCAGAAGCAGCAGGTCGGCCCGGCCTCCGGCGACGACCGAGCGCAGGAAATCGTGGACCCGCAGCAAGCCGTCGAGGTAGACCACGTCCTTGGTGAACGGCGCCCCGCCCGACAGCACGCCGCCGCGAAACACGCGCCGGGCCTGCTCGAAGGCCTCGCAATCACTGGAGCCGCGCTCGCGAAAATAGCCGAAGACCTCGATGAAGTCGGCGCCTTCGATGGCCATATGGATCGCCAGCACTCGGTCCGTGAGCCGACTGAGGCGATCCACGTCCATGCTGCCGGTGATGAATTCGGCGAATACCGCCAGGCCCTCCTGGGTGCGGGTGGTGCCCGGATGAGCGGAGGCCAGGATCGGCAGCGCGCGCTGGTGACGGCCGTTCAGCGCCGTGGTCACGTGAATGCCGGCCTCGTGGTGGATCAGCTGGCCGACGTCGCGATCGGTGAAACGCGCGGCGCGGCGAATCTTGACCATCGACGGCCCGGCCGTCGCGTTGGCCGACAGCTGCTCGACCAGCTCCACGGCCGGCGCCTCGTCGCCGAAGAACCCGACGACGGCGGGACGCATCTTCGCGGCCAGTTCTTCGGCGGTCACGTGGGGATCGTCCGGTGCGCCCAGGTCCAGGTGCGACAGCCGGTCGAGAATCCGGCGCATTCGCTGGGCCAGCTTCAGCGGCGTCGTACGGCTGTCGGCCAGCGCCTCGTCCGGTGCCCCGTAGAGCCGGCGCGAATGCTCGAAGAACGGCGCGCTGCCCAGGTGCGTCATCATCGCCGCGGCGGTCTCCAGACGATCGGCGACCCGCTCGAACCAGGGGCGCGCAGGGCCGCAGCCCGGGAACAGGCGGCGCGCGTCGGCCAGCGCATCGCGGACCGGCGCCGGATCGACCTTCGGGTAGTGCACCTCGGGCAGACGCCGGGCGTCGGCGGCCAGGAACATTCGCCGCACCTCCTGGGGCCAGGCCAGCAGGCCGAGAATCCGCAACGGCTGCTCGGCGGCCCGGAGCGCGGTCGCGGCCTTCGTGACGGACTCGACAGTTCGATCGTGGGAGGGGGGCGTGGGCATCATCGAAGATACAGCGAGGCGCGGGCGGATCGCCGTATAATACGAGGTTGGCTGTCTTCGAAGACCCGCGATGTCGGGCCGGAATCCAAGCATGCTGTTCGATAATGTCGCTATCCAGTCCGTGGTCTCCGTCGACCCGCCGAACACGGTGTCCAGCGAAGAAGTGCAGGAACGCCTGCAGCCCACGCTGACCCGCCTTCAATTTCGCGGCAATCCGCTGATCGACCTCGCCGGGATCGAAGAACGGCGCTACTGGGACGATGGCACGCAGCCGTCCGACGCGGCCACCCTGGCCGGCCGTAAAGCTCTGGAGCGGGCCGACATCGACCCGAAGCAGGTCGGCATCCTGATCAATACCTCGGTCTCGCGCGACTTCCTCGAGCCGTCCACGGCCTGTCTGGTGCACAACAACCTGAAGCTGGCCGACACCTGCGAGAGTTTCGACGTCGGCAACGCCTGCCTGGCCTTTATCAACGGCATGAACATCGCCGGCCGAATGCTGGAGCGCGGCGAAATCGACTATGCCCTGATCGTCAACGGCGAATCGAGCAAGGAACTGAACGAAAACACCATCAATCGCCTGCTCAAGCCATCCGTCACCCGCAACCAGTTCAAGAGCGAGTTCGCTTCGCTGACGCTGGGCTCCGGCGCCGCCGCGATGGTCCTCACGCGCCGTGATCTGCTGCCGGACGGGCCCGCCTACAAGGGCGGGGTGACCCGCGCAGCCACCCAGTTCAACAACCTGTGCCGCGGCTGGAACCACCAGATGTGGACCGATACCCGCACGCTGCTCACCGAAGGAATGAAGCTGGCCGGACTGACCTACACCGCGGCCCGCACCGTTCTGGGTTGGGTCGCCAACGACCTCGACCATGTCGTCATCCATCAGGTATCGAAAGCGCACACCGATACGTTCATTCGCCTGTTCCGGGTCGACCCCGAGCGCGTCTACCGGATTTTCCCGTTCCTCGGCAACATCGGACCGGCATCGATTCCCACCGTGCTGTCGCGGATCGTCGACGAAAACCGGGTCAACCGCGGCGACAAGATCGCACTGATGGGCATCGGCTCGGGTCTGAACTGTTCGATGGCCGAAGTGGTCTGGTGAATCACATCGGCCGGGGCGCTCGCGCACGGCCCCGAACCGGAGTCCGAAGTTGACCGACCTGCCCGGCCTCGATCGCTCGCTGTACCCCTTCGACAGCCACTTCCACGCGCTGCCGTCCGGCCACGCCCTCCATTTCGTCGACGAGGGCCCCGCCAGCGCTTCGCCGGTGGTCATGGTGCACGGCAACCCGACCTGGTCGTTCTACTACCGCAACGTCATTCGTGCGCTGTCCGGCGAGCGGCGCTGCCTCGCGCCCGACCACATCGGCATGGGCCTGTCCGATCGTCCGACCGACGCCGAGTACGACTACACGCTCGGACAACGTATCGAAGACCTCGGCCACTGGCTCGACAGCGTCGAGCCGGAGCGTACGATCGACCTGGTTGTTCACGATTGGGGCGGCGCCATCGGGCTCGGCTGGGCCGCACGCAACCCCGAGCGCATCGGCAAGCTGGTGATCCTGAACACCTGGGCCTTCACCATCCCCGACGACGCCGACCTGCCGAAATCGCTGGCCTTCGCCCGCACGCCGGTCGGCGCGTTCCTGATCAAGGGCTTCAACGCGTTTTCCGGCCTCGCGACCTGGATGGCCACGGCCAGCAAACTGCCGAAGAACGTCGCCCAGGGCCTGACCGCCCCGTATCGCGGCGGATCGCATCGCCGGCTGGCCACGCTGCGCTTCGTCCAGGATATTCCCCTGACCGAGTCCGACCCGGCCTGGTCGGTTCTGGCCGAGACCGAAACCCTGCTGCCGAACCTCGCCGACAAGCCGATGCTGTTCGGCTGGGGCGCGAAGGACTTCGTGTTCAACGACGAAGTGCTCGACAAGTGGCGCGAAATATTCCCGGACCCGAAGATCGAGTACTTCGAGGACGCCGGGCACTACGTGCTGGAAGACGCGGCCGATCGGCTGGTGCCGATGATCAAGAAGTTTTTGGACTAGACAGGGCAGAGTCCGGAATATACAGGCACGGCAAGGGACCACCTGGGCGAGAGGCTCATCCGGCGCCTCAACACCAGTGATTGGTGTCTTCGTCTCCAGTCGGCGTTTTTCTCTCTCTTGTGGAAAGGACCACAAGAAACACTACCAAAACCAACAATAGTGGCCAAAATGCGTATCCTGCAGTTTGAGCGCTTCGGAAAATAAACAACTGAAGAATCATCGTCATCACATAAAGCGCTCCAGCTGCAAACACGCTGAATTTCCACCATTTCATTGTTACTCTCCTTTCTGAAGTCTAGAAATAAGAAAGTGCCGCCTACGAGGGATAGGCGGCACCTTTGCGAGTCAGTAAGCAATCAACTCATTGCGTGCCCACATTTCACAAGTGACAACAGCAGCCGCCATGACGCCCAATGCTGCAGCACCCGCTGCAGCGCAAGTGGGAGTGATTCGGCGAAACCCCCGGCATGCAGCATAATAGCCGACGACTGCGGCATCTGCCGCGGCAATAGCTCCCATACAGGCATTCATGCTGAATTCAATAGTCTCATCGTCTTGCGCATGAGGAATGACGACAGGCGGGGGATCTCCACCTTCACCACCGACATCAAGGGGCGGAAGCGTTCCACCGTTCTGGGTGATGAGTGGTTCAAACTGCTCGCGGATTGCCAATTGCTCCTGAACCAGCCAGTCGGCTTCGGGCCCCTCGGAAGCCGAAGCGGTTGATGAGCCACGACAATGAAACGCAGCTTGACTGAGACGCAAGTACGCATCAACTGCGAAATCATCGCCAGAAACAAGAGCGATCTCTGCCAACTGATCTGCAACCTCCAATTCCGATGGGGTTATGTAATTGAGAGACTCGTCTGAACTCAATTGCGAGGAAAAGTCATCGGCGAAGACCGGAATTATGGATGCGCCAAAAAGCAATACCCAAACCACTGCCAGATTAGCGAAGAACTTGAAATTCTTCGTAGCTTCTTTTTCGTTCATGGTTCATGTCCCTTCATTGTTTGCCAACCCTACTGCCAGGTGAGTAAGGTCGGACGAGAATGCCAAACTCCCAGAAGACACTGCATCGGACAATTTCTGAAAAACTTGTAGGAAATTTTCGTGTTCTATCCGTGATCGCCCGGCGTTACGGTGCGCCAGACACATAGATCGAAGTCGCGTGCTTTTTTCAGATGGGATATTGCTGCAAGAGTAAGGAGGCGAACTACAGGTGAAGCCCACCCAGGTCGATCGCGAGCACCTCACCGAACTGACCGACCTGCCCAACATCGGGCCGAGGATTGCCGCGTGCCTGCTCAAGGCCGGCATCGACCGGCCTGCCGACCTGGAAGGGCGCGACGCCTTCGACCTGTACGGCCAACTGTGCCGATCGGAGGACCAGCGACTCGACCCCTGCGTGCTCGACGTCTGCCTGTCGATCACCCGCTTCATGGACGGCGAGGAACCGCGCGCCTGGTGGCACTACACGGCAGAGCGGAAAACGCGCTATCCCGACGTCTGATGCAGGCCTGGCAGCGGTGCCGCGGCCTGGACGGTCCCGATTCGTTCAGGAACCGACGTCGATTCCGGCATTGATCGCTCCGATCACGTCCATGACCAGCTGCGCGGTGCCGCTGGACGCGAAATTCGTCGCGCCCAGTCGGACGATGACCAGGTCGTACGAGGGCACGATGAACGCGCGTTGCGACTGGAAGCCGTCCATGTAGACGATGCCGCCCGGCGCGTCCGGGTCCGGATGGCCGCGCCAGAAGCCGAGTCCGTAGCTGTCCCCACGCGAACCCTCAGTGGGCGTATCGATGAGAGCGACCCAGCCCTCGGCCAGCAGGCGCTCGCCGTTCCAGACGCCGTCCTGCATCACCAGCTGGGCCAGCCGGGCCCAGTCATGGGTCCCGGCATAGAGGTACGACGAGCCCTGGAAGATGCCGGCCTGGTCGACTTCCAGCACGGCGGTGTGGATGTCCAACGGATCGAACAGCAGAGCCCTCAGCCCTCGAACCTGCTCGGGCAGCGAATCACCGAGCGCGTTCTGCAGCACCCGCGCGGCCAGCACGGTGTTGCCGCTCATGTACTGCCAGTGCGCACCCGGCGGATGGAGCCGATCACGAGCAGCTGCCCATGCCGCCATGTCGGCCTCGGTGAACAGCATGTCGGAGTTCGGATCGAAGCCGTCGGCGCGCTCTTCGATGTCCAGCCCCGAGGTCATGCGCAGCAAGTGATCAAGCGTGATCGGCGGATCGTCGGCAGCGCCCGGGATGCCGGCCTCGCCGAGATCGATTCTGTCCTCCCTTGCCAGCGCTCCGGCCAGAAGCGCCATCGCACTCTTGGTCATCGACCATCCATGCAGCGGCGTGGCCGGCCCGACGCCCTCGGCGTAGCGCTCGGCGACCAGCCGCCCGTCGTGGAGAATCGCGACGGCCAGCGTGTTTCGTCCGCCGCCGGGGGGCTCGGCGAACGCACGTTCGATCGCCGCTGCCAGCATCTCCTCGTCGAACCGCTCGGCACGGTGGGCAATATCCAGCGGCAGCGCTTCGAACGGGTCCGGATCGGGCAACGCGAGTGCGCGATCGAATCCGCTCTCGTGATGGACCAGCGAGCAGCCGAGGCCCGGCCGATAGACCGCAGTCTGACGGTACAGGCCGGCCAGGCTGGTGCGGACTTCGCCTCGGTCCTGGTCCAGCCCCACTCGCAACACCGGCAGTGCCGGCTCAAGCAGGGGATCGATGTACAGCGCCCGCGCCCGGTCCAGCGGCAGGCCGGTGACGAAATGCAGCGAGCAGGCCTGCTTGGCGGTAAAGCCGGTGGCGGTCGGCAGGTAGATGCGGTTCAGCGGGGAAAGCAGGAACACCAGCAGACCGACGGCCAGCAGGACCAGTAGGGCAAGCAGGAACGTGCGCATCGTGGAATCCGGAGCGGGGCGAACCGCGAGCATAGCCCACCCGAAAAGGCGACCACGGCACGCGTCGCGGGTGCGCCGTGTCTTGATGACAGCAAGCGAGACCGCCAGGATTTGTCCCGCGCGGGGCGGGCGTGCGAGACTGCGAGACCGTACGCCACTCCCGATCGACGATCCGGAGAGGAAGATCCATGCGCATCCCGAGCCCGGTCCTGTTGATGCTGGCTGCCCTGTTCTGGGGGGTGTCGGGAGGGATCGGCGGGGTGCTGGTCGATCGTGGTTGGGATCCATTCGTGATCTCGCTGTATCGGGGTGCGATCGGCCTTCTGTTCGTCGGTACCTGGTTGGTCACCCACCCGCACCGCACCGAACTGCGCAACCGGCGGCTATGGTCATGGTCGGCGCTGGCCGGACTCGGCGTCGCCGGCAACTTCGCGTTCTACTTCCTGGCCGTCGAGCACGGCAGCGTTGCCGCGGCCGCAACGTTGATGTACTGCGCACCGGTGTTCGTCTTCCTGGTCTCGTTCGCGTTCGGACTCGAACGACCGACCGCGTTCAAGGGAATCGCGATCGCAATGGTCCTTGTGGGCATTGCCCTGTTGACCGGAATCCATCGGCTGGAGGCCAGCGCCATTCCGCTGATCGCCGTCGCCGCTGGGCTGGCATCGGGCCTGTCCTATGCACTGTTCATCTTCGGCTTCAAGTACGCCTCGCGCCACGGGAGCGCGCCGGCCGTCCTGACCATTGCATTCCTGGTGCTGATCCCGGTCCTCGCCGTCCCCAGCGACCCGGGGCAGCTACGACAGGCGCTGACGACTCCGGACTGGCCACTGTTCCTTGCTCTTGGTGTGCTCGGCGCAGGGATTTCCTTCGTGCTCTACGTGATCGGACTCCGGTCGACCGCGCCGGCCGTCGCTTCGATCGTGGCGATGATCGAACCGGTAGCGGCCTCGTTGTTCGGACTTGCCGTTCTCGGCGAGCGCCTGTCTTCGATCCAGTACGGCGGCATGGCGCTGATCCTGCTGACCGTCACCGCGCTCAGCGTGATCACGCAGGACCACCGCCGGCCGCGGAAATGGATCCCTTCGATCCATCGCCGAACCGGATCCGGATATCGTCGTTGAGTACGAAGCCATCGTTGGCGAGTCGGTCGCGCGCACCAGGCGCCGGCGTGTCCTTGCAACGGAACCCGGCCGCGATTCCGACGTCATAGCGTGCTATGCGCGCGCTTTCCCGACTTCTCCAGCTGACGACGCTGCCGATCCTGCTGCTCGTCCTGTCGGGTGCAGGCTCGAGCCATGCGCAGTTCGCGCCGCCGCGCGCCGCCCCCGAACCCGAGTGCACCGACGCGGCCTGCCGAACCACCTACGAGTCGACGTTCTTCTCGATCTACGCACCGGTCACCGCGCTGGACATGGTCAACAACCTTCCGGGCTTCAATCTGGACGACGGCGATACCGGCTCGCGCGGCTTCGGGGGCGCCGCCGGCAACATCCTGGTCAACGGCGAGCGGGTCTCGGCCAAGAGCGAATCGCCGAGCGACCTGCTTTCGCGAATCCCCGCCGCCGACGTGGAACGCATCGTCGTCATCCGCGGACAGGTCGGCGGCACCGACCTGCGCGGTCAGAGCGTGATCGCCGACGTGATCCGGAAGGACGGCGGCGCGACCGGAGCCTGGTCGCTCCGTGCCTCCACCCAGCAGCCCGGCTCGCGGTTTCTTCCATCCGGCGCGATGAGCTATTCCGACACCCGCGGCGCACTCAGCTACACGCTGGGAGCCGGCGTCGAGCGCTCGCAGTTCCAGAGCCAGTCCGAAGAACGGGTCCTCGACGGCAGCGGCGAATTGCTGGAATTCCGCGACGAGAACTATGGCCAGATCGAGGACGAATTCGACCTCAGCGTGAACGCCACCTATGCCGGCGAACGAACTCGATACGGGTTCAACGCCCAATACGCCTGGGAAGAGCAGGACGGCGGGGAACGATCGTTGCGCCAGCCCGTCGATAGCGATGCATTCCTGCTGCGCCAGGGGTCGGACGAGGAGAACGAGGACCTGGAGGTGGGCCTGGACGCCGAACGATCCTGGGGCGAGGACACCAACACCAAGCTGATCGCACTGTATCGCCGCGATGAACGGTTCGACAACGGAAACCTGATTCGCGGCGCGCCCGACGAGCCGGGCATCCTGGAGACCGACACCATCCGCGATCGACTCGAAACCGAAAAGATCCTGCGTCTGGAGGCCGACTACGCCGGCATCCCGGGCCACCTGATCGAGGCGTCCATCGAAGGCGCGGAAAACCGGCTCGACAGCGATTTCGAGCTGTTCCGGCGCATTGACGGCGCGCTGGTGCCCGTGCCGGTGCCCGGCGCAAAGACTCAGGTCGAAGAACAGCGACTGGACGTCGCGCTGGCGGATTCGTTTTCGTCCGGCCCGCTGGCCATCGACCTCGAGCTGGCCGCCGAAGCCTCGGAAATCAGCCAGACGGGGGGCTTCGCCGGGAAACGATCGTTCTTCTTCTGGAAACCCAGCGCCACGCTGACCTACACGCTGGACGACGAGTCGCTGCTTCGCGGCCGCGTGTTGCGCAGGGTCGGTCAACTCGATTTCTCCGACTTCGTCAGCGCCGCCGACCTCGGCGACGACGAGCTCAGCCTGGGCAATCCATCGCTCAGCCCCGAGACCACGGTGACGCTGGACTTGACCTGGGAGGCCCGCTTCGACAGGATCGGCCTGCTCAGTCTGACCGCGTTCTATGACCGGATCGACGATGTCGAAGACGTGCTTCCGCTGGAAGACGGACTGGAAGTGCCGGGCAATATCGGCGCGGGCTGGCGCTACGGCATCCGCGGCGAGCTGACCGCGCCGCTGGATGGACTCGGCCTGGCCAACGCCCGACTCGACCTGACCGGCAGCTGGCAGGACTCGGGCGTCGACGACCCGCTGACCGGCCGGGAACGGATCCTCTCCAACGAACGCGCCTGGCGGATCGAGGCCGACTTCCGACAGGACCTCCCGCAGGCCGGCTTGGGCTGGGGCCTGAACGGCTCGCTGCGTGACGGATTCACGCGCTTCGGCCTCGACGAAATCGATCGCTTCAAGGGGATCGGCAACCTCAGCGGCTACATCGAGAGCCGCGCGATCGAGTCGCTACGCATACGGCTCGGCGTCGATGCCGTATTCCGCAACAACGAGAACCGCGACCGCAGGGTCTTCGACGGCCCGCGCGACAGCCGCCCGCTGGAATTCCGCGAACTCCGCGATCGGCGTCGTTCCCGGACGCTGTACCTCGAGGTACGCGGCGTCTTCTGAGCGGCTGCACCGCGACGGCCAGCCGATGGCCGAACGCGCCTGCAGGCACCCGACGCTGTCACCGGATCATCATCCGATTACGACTTATTAACCACCGTGCGTCCAGACTCGGCGCAATGCTGGACTCGAAGTCCGGCGCGTCGGAGCGCATGGTCTATGGACGCCGGACCCGGCTTGTTTCGATTCCCCCGACCCGGGTTCCTGATGATCGGCGCGGTCGTCGGCACGTTGATGTCCGATGCCGCTGCAGGGACTCGCCCGCCGTCGGCAGACACCGCCACAGAACCCTCGAGCGAGCTCGACTCTGTCCAGCGGCCATCCTTCGTGCCCGACTATGCCGAGGTCGTCACGGCCATCGACACCCCCGCCTGCAAGGTCGAACTCGAGCCCCAGTTCGACCCAGGCCTGTACGAGACACGTACGGTGTTCGTCTGGACCCCGAACGACGTACTCGATCGATGGCCGCCGTTCTCGATCCGGCTCTCCGAGGCGGGCCTACGGAGACTTACCGCCGAGTCACCCGCACTGGCCATGGCGCTGCTCGCGCTGGATACCGCGTCGGAGGATCGGATCCACGCTTTCGATGTCTATGCCGGGTTCCGTCTCGCCCTGCCCCTGGACCTGTCCGAGCAGGACGTCGAGGTCAGAAACGAGAGCGGGATGACCCACTGGTACAGGACTCGAAACGTGCTCGAGCGGACCTCGGAGCCCGAGCGAGCGATCACGGCCAGTATCACGCCCGATCCCCCGATGGGCTCGACGCCCCCGTCGTGGCTGTCCATCCGCATCGATCATCCACCGCACGCAAGATTCGGACGCGCCCGAACCGAAACGTTCGTCGTGCGCCTGCACGAAGAACCGGCTCGTCGGCTCGCGGTGGCCGGATCGAACGGCTGGATGGCCGGCGAGTTCGAAATCCACACGATCTACACGGCGCGTGGACCGATCCGGCTGACATCACGTTGAAGTCTCGCGTTCGAGCCGACCGCGAACGGCGCCGGAGTGCGGAGCCGCAGACAGCATTCGATTCCGGTCGAGGGCGAAGCTCGCGGAAATCAGCGCTCGTAGTTCACCACCTTCTGGTCGATCGCCCCGAAGTAGCTGTTGCCGTCCGGGTCGGTCATGTCGATGCGGACGGTGTCGCCGAACTGCATGAACGGGGTTTCGGGCTCGCCGTTGGCGATGATCTCGAGCATGCGCTTTTCGGCCAGGCAGCTGGCACCGCGGCTGGTGTCCTGGTTGGCGATGGTGCCGGAGCCGAGGATGGTGCCGGCGGCCAGCGGCCGTGACTTGGCGGCATGGGCCAGCAGCTCCGCGAAGCTGAACTGCATGTCCTCGCCGGCTTCGGGCTGGCCGAACAGCTCGCCGTTCAGGTGCGTGACGAGCGGGCGCAGCAGCTTTGAATCCTGCCAGGCATCGCCCAGCTCATCGGGTGTGGCCACGACCGGGGCCAGCGCCGAGCGTGGCTTGGACTGCAGGAAGCCGAAGCCCTTGGCCAGTTCGCCGGGGATGAGGTTGCGCAGGGAGATGTCGTTGAGGATGGTGACCAGCTGGATGTGGTCGGCACATTCTTCAGGAGACGCGCCCATCCGCACGTCGTCGCAGATCACGCCGATCTCGGACTCGAAGTCGATGCCCCACTCGGTGCTTTCCATCGCGATCTCGTCGCGCGGACCCAGGAAGCCGTCGCTGACCGCCTGGTACATCAGTGGATCGGTGAAGAAGCTCTCCGGCACCTCGGCGCCGCGCGCCTTGCGCACGCGCTCGACGTGCGGCAGGTAGGCCGAGCCGTCGACGAACTGGTAGGCGCGCGGCAGCGGCGAAGCCAGCGCGTTCATGTCGAGGTCGAACGCGCCGTCTGCGTTTCCGCCCTGCAGGTCCTCGAACAGCGAATTCAGTCGCGGCGCCGCGTTCGACCAGTCGTCCAGCGCGGCCTGTAGCGTCGGCGCGATGCCGTCGGCCTTCACGGCGCGGGTCAGGTCGCGCGAGACGACGATCAGCGTGCCGTCACGGCCGCCTTCCTTCAGCGTGGCGAGTTTCATGGTGTTCGTTCCCGATGGTTTGAGTTTGAATTCGTCCGGCCGGGCCTTTCGACGAGCCGCCCGACCTTCTCTGCGCCTCTGCGGATCCGTGAGAAAGAGCTTTCAGGTTGCCGGGTTCCCGCTCACCGTCGGTCGAAAGCGGACAAGTGCCGACGCTCTACCCTTTCCAGCTATCCACGTATCCCGTCCACTCGATCGTCTCCGCATCGCCGGTGACCTCGAGGGCATCGCGTGTGTCGATCATGACCGCAACTTCCTCGGTGCCCTCGGCCTTGGGCGTGAACGCGTTCTTCAGCGCCTTCGGGTGCGGGCCGTGGGTGAAGCCGCAGGGGTGCAGCGTCATCATGCCGGGATGGATGTTGTCGCGCGAGAAGAATTCGCCGGCGTGATAGAAGATCAGCTCGTCGAAGTCGTCGTTGTTGTGGAAGAACGGCACCTTCAGCGCGTCCGGGTCGGTCTCGAACGGTCGCGGCACGAAGGTGCAGATCACGAAGCGGTTGGCGAGGAACGTGGTGTGAGCCGACGGCGGCAGGTGATAGCGATGGCTCATCAGCGGGCGGATATCGCGCCAGTTGATCTTGACCGGCATCAGGTCACCGTGCCAGCCGACCGCGTCCAGCGGATTGAACGGATAGGTGATGGTCGAGATCGCGTTGCGGCGCTTGACCCGCACCTGCCATTGACCCTCGCCCTGCTGGGCCTTGAAGGCTTCATCGATCTTCGGCGTGTCGAGCATCGCCGGGTCGAAGATCGCGTGCGGGCCGACCAGGCCCTTGTCCGGCAGCATGTAGCTCGAGTTGGTCGCCTCGATCAGCAGCAGCTCGACCGCTGCGTCGCTGTCGATGCGCCACATGGTCCCGCGCGGCAGCATGATGTAGTCGCCGTCGCGAAACGGCATCCGGCCGTAGTCGCAGAACAGCTCGCCGCTGCCGGCATGGACGAACAGCATCTCGTCGCCGTCGGAGTTGCGGACGAGGTGGTCCATGTTCCCGTCGCTCTTCCACTGCCGGATGCGAACGTGAGTGTTGTGCATCAGTTCGGTGGCATCCCATGGCGAGGCCGTCGTGGCGTCGAGCTTCGTGGTGTCGAACGCTCGCGGCTTCAGCGGGCCTTCGAAGTCGGTCCATCCGGTCGGTGCGTTCGGGTGGTACATGTGCGAGGCCGGTCCGAAGAACCCTTCCTTGCCCAGTTCCCGTTCGTAGGTTCCCTCGGGCAGATCGCAGTGGGCCTGGCGCGAGGCCTTGCCCTCGACCTTCGGATGCGTGATCCAGCTCTTCATGCTCGAACTCCTGGCGCGTGGACGTCGACGATTCGGGAAGCGATGCGGCTCACAGGACCCCGCGCTTCTCCTGGTCGCGCTCGATGGCCTCGAACAGCGCCTGGAAGTTGCCTTCGCCGAAGCCTTCGTTGCCCTTGCGCTGGATGATCTCGAAGAAGATCGGACCGATGTTGGTCTGGGTGAAGATCTGCAACAGCTGCTTGTCGGTCTCGTTCGGGTCGGCGTCGATCAGGATCTTGTTGCTGCGCATGCGCTGGATGTCTTCTCCGTGATGCGGAATCCTGTGGTCGATGACGTCGTAGTAGGTGTCCGGCGTGTCCAGGAACTCGATGCCGTTGGCGTGCAGCTTCTCGACGGTGTCGTAGATGGACTCGGTGTACAGCGCGATGTGCTGCACACCCTCGCCGTTGTACTGGTCGAGATACTCGTTGATCTGGCTCTTCGGGTCTTCCGATTCGTTGATCGGGATCGAGATCGAGCCGGTCGGCGCGGTCATGGCCTTCGAACGCAGTCCGGTCTGCTGGCCCTTGATGTCGAAGTACTTGACCTCGAAGAAGCCGAACAGGTCCTCGTAGAAGCTGGCCCACTGACCCATGTTGCCGTTGTAAACGTTATGGGTCAGGTGGTCGACGAAGGTCAGGCCGGCACCCTTCGGGTTGCGCTCGACGCCTTCGATGAAGTCGAAGTGCTGCTCGACGTCCTCGATGCCGCCGGTCAGGTAGAGCACGCTGCCGCCGATACCGGCGATCTTCGGGCAGTCCAGGGGGAGCGTGTCGACGTCGCCGTCGACATCCTTGCCGCCGTTCGCCTTGATCGTCTCATAGGCCGATTCCGGATCGGACACGCGAATGCCGAAGCCGGTGCAGCACGGTCCGTGCGCAGCGGCGAATTCGCTGGAGAAGGAGTCGGGCGTCTCGTTGACCATGAAGTCGATGTCGCCCTGCCGGTACAGCGTGACCGGTTGGTCCTTGTGCACGGCGACCTTGACGAAGCCGAGGGCGTCGAACAGGGAGTGGAGCTTCTCCGGCTCCGGCGAGGCAAATTCGATGACTTCGAAATTCTGAACGCCCAGCGGGTTGGGCCGGGGATGGTTGGTGGCCTGGGTCATGGCAGACACTCCTTCGGATTCGGGGTCGACGCAGCGCGGCGAGAACGTCGGTGCTTCCGCGACTACGGCGGAACGATTGATTGATGCCACGATTTTAGTTACATTTGAAACTATTATCAACCTTGGCCGGCCCATGCTCGACCTCGACGATTTCCTGCCCTATCGCCTCTCGGTGCTGTCGAACCGGATCAGTGAGGGCATCGCGCAGACGTATCGCAAACGTTTCGGCCTGAGCGTCACCGAGTGGCGCGCCATCGCCATCGTCGGCCGCTATCCGCGCATTTCTGCCACCGAGGTCGCGCAGCGCTCGGCGATGGACAAGGTCGCGGTCAGCCGGGCGGTCAAGAACCTGCTCGAACGCGGCCTGCTGGAACGCGAGGCCAGCGACAGCGACCGTCGCGCCAAGCACCTGACGCTCAGCGACCATGGACAGGACGTCTACGATCGCATCGTGCCCGAGGCCCGGGCTTACGAACGGCGTCTGCTCGCCGCGCTCGATCCGAAAGATCACGCCGCACTGGACCGCGCGATCGACCGGCTGGCCGCCGCCGCAGGTCAAGCGCCTTCAACGCCCGCATCGACCCCGCCCCCGGAGACGGCATGACCACCGAACCGAACCGAAGCCGCGGCGCGCACACCCGCCGCGCCGACCCCGTCCTCTACGGCTACTGGCGCTCTTCGGCCAGCTACCGCGTCCGCATGGCGCTGAACCTGAAGGGCGTTGCACACGAGCATCGGACGGTACACCTGGTACGCGACGGCGGCCAGCAGCACGCCCCCGACTACCTCGATCTCAATCCACAGGGCCAGGTGCCGACCCTCGTCCACGGCGACCATGTGCTGACCCAGTCGCTGGCCATCCTGGAATACCTCGAGGAGGTCTTCCCCGAGCCGGCGCTGCTGCCCGGCGACCCGGACGGCCGCGCCCGGGTGCGAGCGCTGTGCGGCGTCATTGCCTGCGACACCCACCCGCTCAACAACCTCGGGGTCTTGAAGTACCTGGTCAGCATGATCGGCATCGACGACGACGCCAAGCTCGCCTGGTACCGGCACTGGGTCGGCCGCGGACTGGACGCTTTCGAACGCCTGCTGGCGGGCTCCGACGATACCGGCCGGTTCTGCCACGGCGATCGTCCCACGCTGGCCGACTGCTGCCTGCTGCCGCAGGTCTATAATGCCCGCAGGTTCACCTGCGATGAGTCGAACTGGCCCGAAATCCGGCGCATCTGCGCCGAACTGGACACGATTTCCGCCATCCGCGACGCCGCCCCGGAAAATCAGCCCGATGCCGACTGAACACCGCCGAAACACCGCCCCCGCGGTCCTGCTCTCTACGCTGCTCGCCCTGCTGCTGACCGCCTGCGCCACGACCCCGCCGGACCCGGCTCTGCTGCGACCGGCCGAAGACGCGCTGGCCCTTGCCGAACAGGCCGGTGCCGTAGAACACGCGCCGCTCGAACTCGAGGAAGCGCGCGAGTACTACGAGCAGGCCGTGACCGCACTCGAGGCCGAACAACTGGCGGCGTTGGCCCACCACGTGGAAATGACCGAAGTCCAGGCGCGGCTGGCGATCGTCCGAAGCCGCGGCGCAAAGGCCCGCGAGCTGCTGGCCGATCGACGGGCCGACTACGAGGCGCTGCGCGACGACCTGGTCGACATCTACGGCGACCGCCTGCGATTGGAGGACCTGCCATGACGCCGGCATCGACGCCCTGGCCCGGGCGCCTCTGCGCGATGCTCGCGCTGGCGCTCGCCCTGACCGGGTGCGCAACGCCGGCCCCACCACCCGGCCTGATCGAGAACCTCCAGGCTGATCTGCAGAACCTGCTGGCCGACGAGGAGACCGTCGAATTAGCGCCGGCGGCCGTGGCCGAAGCGCGCACGGCCGTGCGCCGGGCGCGGGTCGAGGACCTCGATGCCGACGCCCGCCTGCACCGCGTTCGCGTGGCGCGCAAGCACGTCGAGATCGCCCGCGCCGAGGCGTTTGCCGAGCGAGCTCGCCGCGAGGCCGACGCCGTCGAGGAACACCGCACCGACCTCGTCGTGCAGGCCAGCCGGCTGGAAGTGTTGCAGGCCCGGCGCGAAGCCGAGGAAGCGCTGATGGAAAGCACCGCCACCCGGGAAGAAATGCAGCGTGCCCAGGTCGAGGCGATGAGCGCCGAGGAACGCAGCCAACGCGCCGCCGCCGATGCCCAGCGTGCACGGGAGGAAGCCGCACAGGCCCGGCGCCTGGCCGAAGCCCAGTCCGAAGAGATCGAGCTGGCGCGGCGTGAAGCCGACCTGGCCAACCAGGCGGCAGACAGCCTCCGCCGCCGACTCGAATACATGGAATACCGCGAGACCGACCGCGGCGTGGTCATCACGCTCGGCGACGTCCTGTTCGAAGTCGGCGAAGCCGATCTCCTGCCGGTCGCCCAGCAGAACCTGGGCGATGTAATCGAACTGCTTGACAGCGAGCCCGACGCCGCCATCCGCATCGAAGGCCACACCGACGCCACCGGCCCGGCCCAGCTGAACCTCCGGCTTTCCGAACAACGCGCCATGGCGGTTCGCGAGGCTCTGACCGACCTGGGCGTGGACGCCGGACGCATGAACGCCGTCGGCATGGGCGAGGACTTTCCGATCGCGACCAACGAGACAGAGGAAGGTCGGGCGCGGAATCGCCGGGTGGATGTGATCCTTCTCAACGAATAGGTCCGGCGCGCCCGAGGGAATGCATGGGGCCGGACCCGTTGCGGCGGCCTGGCCCCAGGAGCCGCGCCGGGCAGCGCAGTTCCACGGTCGATATCGTTTCAACTTCGAAGCCGCTCACGGCTCGTGAAGCGAGTGCGCGAAGTGCCGTCGATGATGGTTTCAGAGCTACGGAACGACGGCCCGCCGAGCACCGGCGGCAGGCCAACCCGTCCACCTCGGTGGCAGCTTCGAACGTGCGGCAACCATCGAGAGCTGCGCTGAACAAATACTCAGCTCGACCAGCCCCCCCCGGGAATGCCGTAACTCAAGACCTTACGTTCCCATCGGCCCGCTGGAACGCCGACCGGACCGCTCGCCCTTGCCAAACCCGCCCCGACTGCGATACAACAGATATCCGAGCCGGTCGGGACAGGACGTGGAAGACCCCGAATCATTCGAACCCGTCAATCCCACTTCGAGCGCACGGCTTCGCCGTTCCCGCGCTCAGGCCCTGCTGGTGTCCAGGCGTACCGCTTCTGCACGAATACGGCAGCGCCAGTGGCGTGCCGACACCCTCTGGCCGAACCGACTCGTTTCTACTTTTTCCGACGCACTCGCGCGCCGCACCGTCGTGATTCGACGGAGCGGCGACGTTGTGCGCGTCACGACCACGAAAGGAGAAGTGCCATGTTCGAACATCGTCGCGATCAGATGGAAACCCTGCTGAAGGAAAACGAAGAGTTCCGCAAGCTGTACAACCGGCATCAACAGCTTGAGAAGCGGGTCATCGCGGCTGAAAACAATACCGCGCCCATGGCAGACGAGTCCCTGAACCAGCTCAAGCGGGAAAAACTCCAGGCCAAGGACCAGCTGGCCCGGATGATGGACCAGTCCAGGGCCGCCTGAAGTCTCAGACCTCCCCGCCGCCGGCCGCCCTGTGGCCGGTGGCGACCTTCCCGTCCCCTGCCCCGCCCCGTCGCCTGCCCTGCTACGCTACGCAGGTTCTCTTATCCTGCGGCGACCATGACCGTTCATGACAACGTGCTGGATCTGATCGGCAACACGCCGGTGGTCCGCATCAACCATCTCGACACCGGCCCCTGCACGCTCTACGCCAAGCTCGAGAGCCATAATCCCGGCGGCTCGATCAAGGACCGCATCGCGATGGTCATGATCGAAGAGGCCGAGAAGCGCGGCGAGCTCAAGCCTGGCGCGACGCTGGTCGAGGGCACGGCCGGCAACACCGGGCTTGGCCTGGCGCTGGTCGCGGCGCAGAAGGGCTATCGGATGATCCTGGTGATCCCCGACAAGATGAGCCGCGAGAAAATCTCGAACCTGAAGGCCATGGGCGCCGAGGTCGTGATCACGCGCTCCGACGTGGGCAAGGGCCATCCGGAGTACTACCAGGACCTGGCCAGGACGATCGCCGACGAGACGCCGGGCTCCTACTTCATCAACCAGTTCGGCAACCCCGACAATCCGCTGGCCCACGAAAAGTGCACCGGCCCGGAGATCTGGGAGCAGATGAACCACGATCTTGACGCGATCGTCATCGGCGTCGGCTCCAGCGGCACCGTGACGGGGCTTTCGCGCTTCTTTGCCGAGGCCGCCCCGGACCTCGAGATCGTGCTCGCCGATCCCGAGGGCTCGATCCTGGCCGACTACATCGCCACCGGGACCGTCCGCGAGGACGCCGGCGGCTGGCTGGTCGAGGGCATCGGCGAGGACTTCCTGCCGAGCATCAGCGACTTCAGCCGGGTCCGCAAGGCGTATTCGATCTCCGATCGCGAGAGCTTCCTGACCGCGCGCGAACTGCTCGACCGCGAGGGTCTTCTCGGCGGTTCGTCGTCCGGCACGCTGATGGCCGCAGCGCTCCGGTACTGCCGCGAGCAGACCGAGCCCAAGCGCGTGCTGACCCTGGTCTGCGACACCGGCAACAAGTACCTGTCGAAGGTCTACAACGATTACTGGATGCGAGAGCAGGGCTTCCTCGACATCGACAACCATGGCGACCTGCGCGACCTGATCGCGCGCCCCGTCACGACTCACGACGCAATCGTGGTCCGGCCGGACGAGCCGCTGTCGAACGCCTACAAGCGAATGAAGCTCTACGATGTCTCCCAGCTGCCGGTGCTCGACGGCAGCCGGATCGTCGGCCTGATCGACGAGTCGGACCTGCTGCTGGCGATCTACAACCAGGAAGACCGCTTCGACGACCCGATTTCGTCGGCCATGGTCACCGACCTCGAATCGGTCCAGGTCGACGCCGATATCGACGAATTGCTGCCGACTTTCAACGCCGACCGCGTTGCGATCGTACTGGATGGCGAAACGTTCCTCGGCCTGATCACCCGGGTCGACCTGCTGAACTACCTTCGTCGCCGCACCGACCGCTGAAGCGCGCGCCCCGACGAGGACTCCGCAGATGACGTTCAAGCAGGTCCGCATCGCATTGCTGCTGATCTTGCTGCTGCTGGTGGTCCACAACGTGTTCAGCGACGCGCGGCGAATCGCCGACTGGAACGCGCCGCTGTTCGTCAGCGTCTACCCGGTCAACCAGGACAACAGCCCGCAGGCCCAGCGCTACATCGAGGCGCTGGACGAGAACGACCTGACGCCGATCGCCGAGTGGATGGCCCGCGAGGCGCATCGCTACGGCGTCGACCTCGCCACGCCGATCTACATCGACCTCGGCCGCCAGATCACTGATCCACCGCAGCAGCAACCCGTCAATGGCTCGTTGTGGCAACGCATGCGCTGGGTCGCCGGACTGCGCTGGTGGCGTTTTCGCTTCGACGAACAGGGCCAGGACCCGGACATCGTCATCATCGCCCGATACCACGATCCGAATCGGCGCCAGCGGCTGCCCCATTCGACCGGCCTGGAGCGCATTCGCGTCGCCTCCGCCCACCTGTTCGCCTCGCGCCAGCAAGCCGGCGCCAACCGGGTCGTGCTGCTGCACGAACTCCTCCACACTGTCGGCGCCACGGACAAGTACGACCTGGGCACCAACCGACCGAATTACCCCGAAGGCTACGCCGACCCCGACCGCCAGCCGCTGTATCCGCAGCAGCGCGCTGAAATCATGGCCGGGCGCATTCCGATCAGCGAACGGCGGCTCGTCCAGGCTCCCGGGCTGCGGCACGTCATCGTCGGGCCGATGACGGCGCGGGAGCTGGGGTGGGTCGAATAGGGTCCGTTTCGTTGGTTTCCAAGGTCGTCGCCGGGGGTTCGGATTCAACGTCAGAAACCATCCCGCTCCATGTCGACGGTTGGAGCGAGCTTGCTCGCGAAAGGGCCGGGTCACCCTTCGCCCGGCACAGCCGGCCTCCCACAGACTTTCGATCCCTGGCTGGCGGTCGGTTCGACTGTGGGAGGGCGGGTTACCGCGCGAGCCGGCCCGGCCACCCTTCGCCCGCAAGCGGCTTCCAACAGACGATTCAGTGACGGCGTTCTTCCGTGGCGCTGGTTTGACTCTGCCTCGATGGCGCGGACTGGCGCAGTGCCGGGCGGGCGAAACGCCTTTGACGTTCAGGCCCCGTGCGAACGGACACGACCGCATCGGTCCGTGAAGCGAGCCTCGGAACGCCTTCGATGCAAAGACCGGAGCCGCATGGACCGTATCCCCGCGACCTCCGGGTACAAGCACCGCCCCGAAACATCGGCCCCGGCCGGACCCCGGAAACCCTACCCGTCACATGCCGGTAAAATACGCCCGGTTCCCAGCCCGCAAGGACAAGCCGCATGTGGTGCCCCTTCTGCAACCACACCGACACGCGAGTGGTCGACTCGCGCCTGACCTCCGACGGCTATCAGATCCGACGCCGGCGGGAGTGCGCGCATTGCGGGGCGCGATTCAACACCTTCGAGGCGCCGGCCCTTAAGGCTCCGAACGTGATCAAGTCCAACGGTTCGCGCGAGGCTTTCGACGAGGAGAAGCTGCGGCGCGGAATGCAGCGCGCGCTGGAGAAGCGGCCGGTCGAGACCCAGCAGGTGGAGCGGGCGCTGCGCGATCTGCTGCGCAAGATCCGCACGCTGGAAGAACCGGAGGTCCCCTCCTCGTCGATCGGTGACTGGGTCGCGACCGAGCTGGCCAAGCTGGACCAGGTCGCCTATGTCCGCTTCGCCTCGGTCTATCGCCGCTTCGAAGATGTCCAGGCCTTTCGCGAGGAAATCGAGCGTCTAGAACGCGAGCATCCAGGCACGCTGGATACGCGACAGATCCAGCTGCTGGGTCAGCGCGACAGCGATGACTGAGCCGATCTCGGACTTCAGCGCCGTCGACCATGGGCACATGGCCGAGGCGCTGCGGCTGGCCGCCCGGGGCCTTTGGACCACGCATCCGAACCCTCGCGTCGGCTGCGTGATCGCACGCGGCGAACGGATCGTCGGCCGCGGCTGGCATGAGCGCGCCGGCGAGCCGCACGCCGAAGTCCACGCGTTGCGCGACGCCGGTGCCGACGCCCGTGGCGCCACGGCCTACATCACACTGGAGCCATGCAACCATTACGGGCGCACGCCGCCCTGCAGCGCGGCGCTGATCGAGGCCGGTGTGGGCCGGGTGGTCGCAGCGATCATCGACCCGCATCCCGAGGTCTCCGGACGCGGGCTGGCCCGGCTGGCCGAAGCGGGCATCGACGTCGCCCACGGGCTGATGGAACCCCAGGCGCGTGAACTCAACCCGGGGTTTCTGACCCGCTTCGAAACCGGCCGACCCTACGTGCGCGCGAAGCTGGCCGCGTCGCTGGACGGTCGGACGGTCGGCCCGGACGGTCGATCGAAGTGGATCACCGGCGAAGCCGCTCGACGCGACGGGCATCGCTGGCGTGCCCGCGCCGATGCGTTGCTGACCGGCATCGGCACAGTGGTCGCCGACGATCCGCGCCTGGATGTCCGGCTCGACGGGATCGACCTGCCGCCGCGACCGATCATCGTGGTCGATCCGAACGACCGCATGCCGGCCCGCGCCCGATTGTTCGACACCGGCGCCCCGGTGCTGCGCGCCGGGAGCGAGCCGATACGGGGGCTGCCGGCGCACTGCGAGATGCTGGTCGGCCTGCTCGACGAGGCCGGGCGCATCGAGCTTGATGCGCTGCTGCTCGAACTTGGCCGGCGCGAGCTCAACGAGCTGCACGTCGAGGCCGGCCCGACGCTGACCGGGGCCCTGCTGGCTGCGGGACGGATCGACGAACTGCTGCTCTACCAGGCGCCGAGCCTGATCGGGGACGGGCATCCGCTGGTGCATCTTCCGGGCGTGGAAAAACTCGACCAGCGCCTCCATATGGTCCCGATCGAAACGCGCCGGGTCGGTCCGGACTTCCGTATCCGAATGCGACCGGCCCGAAATCGCTGAATCCACGGGGAAGTTTCATGTTCACCGGAATCGTCAAGGCGCTCGGCCGCATCGCTGAAACCGCCCCCGGCCCGGCCGGCCGGCGGCTGGTCATCGAGGCCGACGCAATCGCCGGCTTCGCCCTGGACCCGGGCGACAGCGTGGCCATAAACGGCGTCTGCCTGACCGCGCTGGACCCGACCGCCACGACGTTTGCCGCCGATGTCTCCAACGAGACGCTGGAGGTGACCTCACTGGGCCGGCTTGCGACCGGCAGCGCAGTGAACCTCGAGCCGGCATTGCGGGCCGGCGAGCCGCTGGGCGGGCACCTGGTGTCCGGCCACGTCGACGGCCTGGCCAGGCTGGTCGAGCAGTACGCCGACGGCGACAACCGCCGCATGCGCTTCGAAGCGCCGGCGACGCTGGCGCGGTATATTTCGCACAAGGGGTCGGTGACGCTGGACGGTGTCAGCCTGACCGTCAACAAGGTCGGCGACACCGCCTTCGAACTGAACCTGATCCCCCACACGCTGGCGGTCACGACGCTGGGTCGCCTGGAGACCGGCGACGCGGTCAACCTGGAGGTCGATCAGCTCGCCCGCATCCTGGAGCGACTGCTCGAGACCCGCCCGTCCGAACCACGGAACCCCTGAATGCACTTCGATTCGATCGAATCCATCCTCGAGGACATCAAGGCCGGCAAGATGGTCGTGATGCTCGACGACGAGGATCGCGAGAACGAGGGCGACCTGATCATGGCCGGCAGCCTGGTCACGCCCGAGGCCATCAACTTCATGGCGCGCTACGGGCGCGGGCTGATCTGCCTGTCGCTGACCCGCGAGCGCTGCCAGCAGCTGGGTCTGCAGCTGATGGTGCGCGATACCGATCGCCATCACCAGACCAACTTCACCGTCTCGATCGAGGCCGCCGAGGGCGTGACCACCGGCATCTCGGCCTACGACCGCGCCCATACCATCCGCACTGCGGTCCGGCCCGACGCCATGCCGACGCACCTGAACCAGCCGGGGCACGTATTTCCGCTGATGGCCCAGCCCGGTGGCGTGCTGGCCCGGGCCGGCCATACCGAGGCCAGCCTCGACCTGGCGTTGCTGGCCGGGTTGGAGCCAGCCGGCGTGCTGGTCGAGATCCTCAACGAGGACGGCACCATGGCCCGCCGGCCCGAGCTCGAGGCCTTCGCTGCCGAGCACGGCCTGAAGATGGGCACGGTGGCCGACCTGATCCGCTATCGGCTCGGCACCGAGCAGAACGTCGAGTGCGTCCACGCCCAGACCGTCGGCACCGCGCACGGCCCGTTCGAACTGAAGGTGTTCCGCGATCGCATCCTGGGCAAGCTGCACTGGGCGCTGCAGCGCGGCTCGATCGACCCCGAGCGCTCGTTCCCGGTGCGTGTGCATGTCCCTGAGCTGCTCGGCGACGTGCTGGGCCTGACCGAACCCGGCTTCGGCATGCCGCTGGACGCCGCACTGGCCGACATCGCCCGGCGCGGCGAGGGCCTGGCGTTGGTGCTGGGCTATGATGAATCCGACAGCGACCGGCTGGCCGGCCTGATGGGCGCGCAGGCGCCCGGCGCGGACGACGGCAAGGACCAGGCCGCCAGCGAACTGCGCAGCTATGGCATCGCCGCCCAGATTCTCGCCGAGATGGGCGTGCGCCGCATGCAGGTGTTCGGCGCACCCAAGCGCCTGCACGCGCTCGATGGTTTCGGCCTGGAAATCACCGACTACGTCGTCCCCGAGGACGCCTCCGCATCATGAACCGTATCGACCCGAAACCCGACGGCCGCAACCGCCGCATCGCGATCGCCGCGGCCCGCTTCAACGAGGAGGTCGTCGAGATGCTGCTCGACGGCTGTCTCCAGGCCCTGCGCGCCCAGGACGTGCGCGACGACCGGATCACCATCGTTCGCGTGCCAGGCGCCTGGGAGCTTCCGCTGGCTTGCGCGCAGCTGGCCGAGACCGGCCGCTACGACGCGGTCATCGCACTCGGCGCGGTGGTTCGCGGCGAGACCGCACATTTCGACTTCATCAGCTCCGAATGCGCCCGCGGACTCGGCGAGGCCGCGCTGGGCACCGGCGTGCCCATCGCGTTCGGCGTGCTGACCCCGGACAACGGCGAGCAGGCGCTCGACCGGGCCGATCCGGCGCGCAAGAACAAGGGTCGCGAAGTGGCGCTGGCCGCGCTGGAGATGGCGACGCTGGGCGACGAGATCGTCGGCCTGATGGACGTGGACATGCAGGGAGAGCCGGTCGATGGCCGGTAAGCGCCGCAAGGAAAGCCCGTTCGAACCGCGTCGCCGCGCTCGCCGCCGGGCGCTGCAGGCGCTGTACCAGTGGCAGCTCAACGACGACTCGGCCCACAGCATCATCCAGCAGTTCGTCGAGGAACAGAACTTCGACGGCGTCGACCGGGACTACTTCGAGCAACTGGTCCGCGAAGTCATCGCCCAGGGCGATGCGCTCGACGAGAAGCTCAAGCCCCACCTGTCCCGGCTGGACGTCAACCTCGACCAGATGGAGCGGGTCATCCTGCGCATCGGCGCTGCCGAACTGGTCAACCACATCGAGATTCCCTATCGCGTCGTGCTCGACGAGGCCGTGGAACTGGCCCACCGCTTCGGCGCCGAACAGGGCCATACCTTCGTCAACGGCGTTCTCGACCGCCTTGCCCGCGAAACCCGGCCGATCGAACATGCAGCAGAACAACAGCAACAGCAATAACGGCCCGGGCGAGGACGCGGGCTTTCTCGAATCGCTCGGGCTGCCGCCGCCCGGCGAGCTGCTGCCGCTGGGTTATGTCTACCTGCTGCTGCTCGGCATCGCCAGCGAGTCGATCCACTTCGCGATGCTCGGCGTCAACGTCATCGACTATTCCAACGTGCTCGACGTGCTGCTCAGCCCGATTGCGCTGGTGACCGGCGACATCGAAGTCCTGGCGGTGGTTATCGGCGTGCCGCTGGTGCTGTGGCCGTACCTGAAGCTGATGCGGCACCTGGCCAACAAGAAGCCGACCGAAAAGAACAAGGGCCTGCGCGAGCAGCCGATCGGAAAGATCTGGCTGCCGATGTGTGTGCTGGCGCTGTTCTGCGCGTTCCTCGGCCTCGGCCTTGGCCAGGGCTTCGCCCAGGGTCGCGACCTGGACAACGGCGCCATGGAGCCCGACACCCGCATCACCTTCAGCGACGGCAGGCAAATCGAGGCCTACGTGGTCGGCATCAACTCGAGCTACGTGTTCTACGTCGAGTCGGAGGCCACGGAAGTCACCATCGCCCCGATCGCCGAGAATATCGCGAGCCTGCGGGCACTGCCCGAAGACGCCTGAACGGCGGTCTCCAGACAACGGTCAGCGCCGGACCCGGCCCGCGCGACGCTCGATCCACGGCAGACGATCCGATCGACCCGAGCGCGTTCGATCGGCTACTCTCGAGATTCCGATCCCCCATCACGCTGCCCAGCCATGACCGACCGCCCGAACGACGGTTGCGATCCGGAATCCGCCGACAACGCGCCGTCGCGCCTGATGCCGGTGTTTCTCGCGCTGGGTCCGCTGCTCGGGCTGTCCATCGGCGCGCTGGGCGTGACCAGCTGGGGCCTCGAGACGCCCGCTGCGGTGGTCGCGGCGGTCACCGCGTGGTGCGCGGTCTGGTGGCTGACCGAGCCGGTGCCGATCCCGGTCACCTCGCTGCTGCCGATGGCCCTGCTGCCGCTCGGCGGCGCGCTGACGCCCACCCAGGTGGCGCAGAGCTACGGCTCGCCGCTGATCCTGCTGCTGATGGGCGGCTTCATGCTGTCCGGCGCGCTGGCGAAATCCGGCGGTCACCGGCGACTGGCGCTGATCATGATCCATGCCTGCTCGAAGCTCGGACAGCGCGGCCTGGTGCTCGGGTTCATGCTGGCCGCCGCGTTCCTCTCGATGTGGATTTCCAACACCGCGACCACGCTTATGCTGCTGCCGGTGGCACTTGCCGTGCTCGAGGACAAGCGCTTCGTGCCGCTGACGATCCCGCTGCTGCTGGGGGTTGCGTATTCGGCCAGCCTCGGCGGCACCGGCACGCCGATCGGCACGCCGCCGAACCTGATCTACATGCAGGTCGCCCAGGACCAGTTCGGCACCGCGCCGAGCTTTCCCCAGTGGATGAGCTGGGGCGTCCCGGTGGTGGTGCTGGTGCTGCCGCTGATGTTCCTGTGGCTGACCCGGAACGTGGCACGCGGTCCGCTGCCGGACCTGGAGCGGCCCGGCGCCTGGACCGTACCCGAGATCCGCGTGCTGACCGTATTCGCGATTACCGCGCTGCTCTGGATGACCCGCACCGCGCCGTTCGGCGGCTGGCAGACCGCCCTCGATCTTCCCTACGCAAACGATGCCGCGGTGGCCCTGCTGGCCGTCGTCGCGCTGTGCGTGATCCCCGACGGCAGGAAGGACAGCCGCGGCGGCAGGCTGCTCGATTGGGAAACGGCCGGCAATATCCCCTGGGGCGTGTTGATCCTGTTCGCAGGCGGAATCACCATTGCCCGGGGCTTCATGGAAACCGGCCTGAGCGACGCAATGGCTACCCAGCTGGCCGTGCTCGGCACGCTGCCGCCCTGGTTGATGGTGCTGAGTCTGTGCCTGGGCGTGACTTTCCTGACCGAGGTCACCAGCAACACGGCCACGGCGTCTCTGCTGATGCCGGTGCTGGCGGCCACCGCCGTGGCCGCCGACCTGCCGCCCGCACTGCTGATGGTGCCGGCAGCGATCAGCGCGTCGTGCGCATTCATGCTTCCGGTGGCCACCGCGCCCAACGCGGTGATCTACGGCTCGGGCAAGGTACCCATCCGGCGGATGGCCGGCGAAGGTTTCGTCATGAACCTGATCGCGGCAACGGTCATCACCGCGACGATCGTGGTGCGATTCGGTTGACGGTTCGGGAGCGGACCGACCCTGGCCCATAGCCGGTCACAACACCACCCCTCAGGGGCGCTGGACGCGAACGGACAGGCTCACGTCTCGTCGGGCGGCGGCAAGATGGCTTCGCTCACGCACCACCCCAGGCATCACACGGATAGCCGGGCCCTGGCTGCAGCAGCGTGGCGCGGCCTCGCCCCGACTCGGGTGCCCGGGGTAAAGCCACCCGCACTTAACGCAGCGGCGCTGCAATGCGGGACGCGGCTCACTCGGTGGTAGTCTTCGGAGCCATGAGGAGCCAGGTGCGGGCCTTTTTCGTCACGGTACGCGGAAGCGTGCGCGATCTCGCGCCCATCTTCACCGTCATCGCGGTCTTCCAGCTCTTCGTGCTGCAGCAGCCGATTCCGAACGTGGCCGAACTGCTGGTCGGCGCAGTGCTGGTCATTCTCGGCCTGACGTTCTTTGTGATCGGGCTGGAAACGGGGCTGTTCCCGCTCGGCGAGTCCATGGCCCATGATTTTGCCCGCAAGGGCAGCCTGTTCTGGCTGCTGCTGTTCGGTTTCGCCCTCGGGTTCGGCACGACGGTGGCCGAGCCGGCCCTGATCGCCGTGGCCGGCGAAGCAGCGCGAGTCGCCGCCGAGGCCGGCCTGATCGAAGCCACCGATGTCGAACGCGAACGCTTCGCCAACGGATTGCGCCTGACGGTTGCCCTCGCGGTGGGCCTGGCCATCATGATCGGCGCGCTCCGGATCGTGATGGGCTGGCCGCTGCACTATCTGATCATCGGCGGCTATGCCGGCGTTATCGTCATGACCCGCTTCGCGCCGCCGGAGATCATCGGCGTGGCCTACGATGCCGGCGGCGTGACGACTTCGACGATCACGGTGCCGCTGGTGGCCGCGCTGGGCGTGGGGCTGGCGTCCAGCATCAAGGGACGCAACCCCGTGGTCGACGGCTTCGGCCTGATCGCCTTCGCGTCCCTGACGCCCATGATCTTCGTCATGGGCTACGGGCTGCTTCTCGAATGACCTGGCTGTACGGATTCATCGCCGCGTTTCTCGAAACGGTTCGCGACGTGCTGCCCATCGCGGCGGTGCTGGTCGGCTTCCAGGTGCTGGTGCTTCGCCGCAGGATTCCTCACCCGGGCCGGATTCTCGGCGGCTTCGTGTTCGTGGTCATCGGCCTCAGCCTGTTCCTGGAGGGGCTGGAACAGGCGCTGTTCCCGCTCGGTCAATTGATGGCACTGCAACTCACCGATCCCGACTTCCTCCTTCGCACGGCGTCCGGAGCCCTCGACGCCGTGCGCTGGCAGGACTACTACTGGGTCTACACCTTCGCCTTCTGCATAGGCTTCGCCACGACCATCGCCGAGCCGGCGCTGATCGCCGTGGCGATGAAAGCCGAAGACGTCTCGGCCGGCGCCATCGGCGCGGTCGGGTTGCGCATCGCCGTGGCGCTTGGGGTGGCCGTGGGCATCGCGCTGGGCTCCTGGCGGATCGTGACCGGCCTGCCGCTGGAATATTTCATCATGGTCGGGTACGTGATCGTCATCATCCAGACCATTTTCGCGCCGCGCATCATCACCGCCCTGGCCTACGATTCCGGTGGTGTGACGACCTCGACGGTCACCGTCCCGCTGGTCGCGGCGCTGGGGCTGGGCCTGGCCAGCAACGTGCCGGGACGCAGTCCGCTGATCGACGGCTTCGGCCTGATCGCGTTCGCCAGCCTGTTTCCCATCATGTCGGTTCTGGCGTATGCTCAGATGGTCGAATGGAGGAACCGCAGGATGCGGCGCGAGGAGAAGCCGGGCCCGTGAGGATGAAGATGCTGATCGCCATCGTCGATGACCAGTGGACCGAACGCGTCATGGACTCTGCACGAGAAGCCGGTGCAGCGGGCGCAACGCTGATCCAGGAAGCGCGCGGCCAGGGGCGAAAGGGATCGCGTTCCGTGCTGGGCCTGGAGCTGGACTCGGGCCGGGACGTGATCCTGTTCATCGTTCCCCGGGACCGGGCCAGAACCATCCTCGAATCCGTAGCCAGAACCGCCCGTTTCGATGAAACGGCTGGCACCGGTCTGGTCTGCGAGGTCGAGATCGAAGACAGCCTGGGACTGCGGCACCAGTTCGTCGATGCCGTGGATCATTCGGCCGCGATGGAACCGTCACCGTGAAGTTCAAGCTCGTCATGGCGATCGCGGACGACCGCCGCACCCGGGACCTCGTCAAGGTCGCGCGCGAAGCGGGCGCCACCGGTGCGACCATCGTCGCCGGCGTACGGGGCGAGGGCCGCAAGCGTTCGTTCGGCATCCTCGGCCTGGAGATCAGCGAAGCCAGGGACATGTTGCTGTTCCTGGTCGAAGAAACGCGGGCCCGGCGCGTGCTGGAGAAACTGGCGGAAACCGGCGAGCTGGACGAGACGCCCGGCACCGGCGTGGCCTTCCAGATCGACGTCGAGGACGCAGTCGGCGTCCGTCACCAGATGGCCGAGATCGCGGCCGAAATCGAGAAAAGCGCCTAGAGACGTGCAAACCGTTCCGGAGTCCAGATGAGCGACAACAAGACGATCATGCGCGTGCGCCATGTCATGCACAGCCGGTTCTGCCACATCGACGGCCTCGCGACCGTCGACCAGGCGCTGGACCTGCTCGGCAAGGAAGACGCACTGGCGCTCATCGTCGACAAGCGGGACGACGACGATGAATACGGCATCGTGCTGCTGTCGGATATCGCCAAGAAGGTGCTGGCCGTCGATCGGGCACCCGAGCGCACCAACGTCTACGAAATCATGTCGAAGCCCGCCCTGGGCGTTCATCCGGACATGCAGGTCCGCTACTGCGCCCGGCTGTTCAACGCCTTCGGCCTGACACTGGCGCCGGTCATCGACGCGGCCGACGAGGTACTCGGCATGGTCAGCTACGACGACCTCGTGCTGCGCGGCCTGGCGAACGGATGACGCAGCGCTCCTGAGCGGACCGTTCCAGGATGAACGGAAGGTCCTGGCCGATCACTCGACGCCGCTGGCCCTCATTCCGTCGAAAGGCAGCGACGCCTTCCGGATCACTTCGCCGCTGCAGCGACGGACTCCGGCCGGCGTCACAGCAGCGGGGCACCGAAGAAGTTCCAGTGCCAGAGAAGGCCCGTGCAGGCGACCAGCGTCAGTGCGAAGGCGGAATAGTGCAGCCGGCGCCAGAGGCCCCATTCCGCGCCGCGCCATGCGCGGATCAGACCGAACACCATCAGCAGCGACGCGGCGACCAGCGCCCAGCCCGACCACGACAAGGCAATGACCGACGGCGTCGGAAATGCCGTGAAGTCGTCGCTGAGGTCAGCAACCGAAACGAGGGTGACGACCAGCAGCACCACGTAGGCGAGCACGATGACGGCCGATACATTACCCGCCCGGGCGGCCTGCCGCCCCGGTGTCGTCGTCTCCGGTTGCTGCTTCCAGCGGCGCCATGACCCGAGCAGCAGCGTCACCGCGAGGAGCACGGTCGCCACCGCGACGATGTTGAGCGTACGCGGGCGATCGAGCCCGGACGTACGTTCGTTGGAATGAACCCCGAGCGGCGTGTTGACGGCGACCACCTCGTCGGCATCGCGAATGAACCGGAGCCGCATGCCCTGGCGATTCTCGAACACGTCGGGGGCGCCGACCACCGGGGCGAAGCGATGGATGGTGCCGCCCGTGCGAACCCGGAGAATGCCCGGCTCGTCATCGATCGTCCGAACGCGGACAGAGACGCTTCGAGCCGCGGCGCGCGCGATCGTGGAGAACGAGCGCCGGTTGTTGACGTAGTCGCCGACGTAGGCTGTCAGATCGATGCCGGACCGGTCCGGTTCGATGGCCGCAGGCGGTTCCGGCATGCCGGTCAGGCGCGCGAAGATCCGATCGCCGATGCGAGGTCCGATGCCGGGCTCGACCGTGTTGCTCGAGGCGAAGACACCGACGCCCTGCTCCGGCGCCATCCACATGACCGATACGAAGGTACGCGTCGAGCCGCCGTGGCCGATCTGGACCACCCCGTTGACCTCGCGTCGCTCGAATCCATGTGCGAGCCCGGCAGCGGTTTCCGGGTGATCGAAGGACAGCGACCACATCCGGTCGTGGGTGTCCGGGGTCATCAGCCGAACGCCGTCCAACGTGCCGCGGTTGAGGTGGAACCGCATCCAGCGCCCCATGTCCGCGGCGCTCGAGGCGATCCGGCCGCTGGCGCCGAACGGTCCCTGCGACAGGTACCCCTCGACGACGAGTCGGCCATCCTCGTAGCTGTGGCCGGCCGACATGCGGGCGGCCAGATCGGGCGGAAGCCGGTGCGGCGGAGCCATGCTGGTCGAACGCATGCCCAGTGGCTGGAGGATCTCGTGCTCGAGAACGTCCTCGTACGCCATCCCGCTGACGTCGGCGACGATCTGAGCGGCGAGCTCCGAACCCCAGTTCGAATACGAGGTGCGGGCTCCGGGCGGGAATACCCGCTGCGGCTGCGTGTCGGCCAAGGCCCGGGACCGACTTCGCGGGTCGTCCTTCGAGGCGGTGAAGATCTGCACGGTGTCCTCGAAGCCCGCCGTATGCGTCATCAGGTGGCGCATGGTGACCGGCGCATCGAAGGCCTCTGTCACCTCGATCTGCTGGAGGTACTCATTGACGTCGCGATCCAGGTCCAGCTGCCCGCGGTCGACCAGCATCATCACCGCGGTCCAGGTGAAGGTCTTGGAAATCGAGCCGATCTGGAACAGCGTGTCCGGAGCGGCCGGGGCGCCGGATTCGGCGTTGGCCCAGCCGTAGCCCCTCAGCAGCAACGGACGGCCCCCATCGACAACGGCCACCGAAACGCCCGCCTGGTCGGCGGCGCCTCGAAACGCATCGACCACGCCGTCGACGTAGGCTGCAAGCTCTGCGTCGGCGTCCGTGTCGGCGTCCGTGTCGGCGTCCGTGTCGGCAATCGCTGCCGATCCGGTTT
>Ga0102934_1000104_pt1 | contig 45221 bp, 40 predicted proteins | sample SalPonR2_A_D1_MG_FD_78175 | JGI IMG/M metagenome (GOLD analysis project Ga0102934, IMG submission 78175) | Salt pond soil microbial communities from South San Francisco under conditions of wetland restoration - Salt Pond MetaG R2_A_D1_MG | ecosystem: Environmental > Aquatic > Marine > Intertidal... | reverse complement strand
TATCCCGCCTCTATAAGTGTGTCGAAAAAAAGGACGCCCTCACACGGGCTTGTCTTGTTCTACCTATCTATTTTCTGTTGCCAGCAGGTGTGTGGACCAGGATTTAGAAACGACCGCCGTCTTCATCGACAATTGCGACGAAAGAAGGGTCACATTAGCCTATTTTCCAGTCTTTTCCAATTTCCTCTGCAATTAGGAAGTTTCATAAACGGGGAAGGATCCTTTCACCTTCTATCTCTATAAAGGCTATGATTCATCTCCTTAACCCATGACATTACTGTGCACTATCCCATGTACGGAGATTTGTCGCCGCACATTGATTGCGAAGCTCGCCCTGGCAACCACATCATACCTCTTTCTCCACCCTGCCATAACCTCACATTCATTTTCCTTGTGATGTCGAATGCTGTGCCGACCGTTCGAATTTAATTCTACTAGGACGCTTACTTATTTTATTTTTCCTATTTTCATACCCACGTAAACACAGTTTGCTCGCTCCTCTACACACCTAGGGCTGCATCTTAGTCTTATGCGCCCATCTCAACATACACAACACTGAAATGATCCAAGCGGATAAGCCCGCTAAAAGGAGGTTACAAGCCCATGTGGGCAATGTCAAGGTACGCGACCTGTTCGCCTGTCACCGGTCACCAGCCTCTTCTAAAAATCATCTTTCGTTCCATTTCTAATCCAGACTGCCCTCAACAGGGTTTTACAGCACTTGTACGCAAGAAACCGCGGCCACGCCATCGAGTGAACGCCACCTCGACCCGTGAATCTGCCTCCTGGACACGCAATACCACCGCCTCTCCCCACTCGCCCGCAGAGACCCGATCTCCCACAGCCAACGTCTTCTTTCCTATTGTGTCCGCGCTCTTCCTGCCCCACCATCCACGCAGCCCCGTACTGACTGAGCTGCTGCTTTTGATATTAGTTGACTGGGATCCAGCCTTCTCTGATCTGGCGAGATAAAGTCCGCTTGCACAGGTAGGCGACGGTGGGCGCCGATCTTGCCCGGTCTCTTGCTGCTCTTGATCGCCTGCTACCGGCAAAGACAGGTACGCAGGTGCGCGAGGTTCAGAGGAAGGCGTCAAGGGTGTGTCTTTACCTTTACCGTCCCTCGTCATGGCCTCGCTTGAAGTGTTGACCGCAGGCTCCACCGCTGTTTTCTCAGTCGCCGCGCTCCCTTTCCAAAAGCCTAGCAATGCGGAGGACGCAACACCATTTCCCCTGTTCGACCCACTCACCGGCGACAGACTGCTGCGCCCATGGCCCTCGGGTCCTGACGCGCCCTCTCCCGACGAGGATGAAAACACAGGGTAGGACGTTCCTACCACAGTCTTACTATTCTCCAGAGCAGACAGGCTCCGAGGTCGACGCTTGCGGTGAGCGCTCCACTTTTCGTCCCTTTTCTTGCTTGCAGAAATCAAAAACTCCTCCAGACGCGCGGCCGGGACGTAGGCAGTCATGCTGGCGGGTAAAGATATGACCAGGACCTGGTCTCTCTCCCTACACTCCCTCACCGCCCCCTCCCCGAACCTCGTCGAGACTGCCATGCCCGGAGACAGTGGGGCAGGCCTAGAGCTGGATGCCGTCTCTTCGCTTCGAGAGCCTCCGCCTCGGCCCTGGCCACTTCCCAAGCTCAGCAGGCTCATCATCCCCGCGAGAATGCCCGAAGGGGGCTCCGGACCCGTGGAGGCCGCTTGCTTTCCTCCCCCCCTTCCTCCTCTGGGCGACGTCGTCCTCGAGTTGCTCCCGCTACTGCTGAGACCTCGAGAGCTCGTCATATTCCCGTCGGCCCCTGACGAAAGGACTGAGGCAGGGAGGTACGCCTTGGCCCCCCAGCGGAGCTCCACCACATACATCTCGGGCCTCGCCCTCTGAGGGACCGATGGAGGGCATGGGGCAGGAGGCGCAAGAGGCTGGGAGGCACTTTCGGCAACCATCGGGGCAGTTGAGGCAGTGTTTGCGTGGGAGAGCGCCATCGAGGGGGGAGTGAGTGGCCTGGACTTGTCGCCGGTCGAGGAAGAGTCCTGCTGCCCATCCGCGACGGGCTCGGTAATTTCCGGCGACGGAGGCGCGGAGGATGCGGCAAACGGCTTGCCGGTAGGCACACGAGACGCATTGAGGGCCACCGAGGGGGAAGGAGGGGGCAGCGCCCCTGCTGGACGGTGGTTGAGCACGACGCCGGCGCCATAGGGAGTTCCAACGAAGGTGCCCGGGGGGAAGCGCGGCCCCCGCTCTGGACGGAGGCGCGACAGGTATGAGGCCCCAGGGAAGAAGGAGATGTAGGATGAGAAGCCGGTGCGGTTACTGGTGCTGCTCAGAGTGGTGCTGGCAGGTCCCGCGGAGGTTGTGGTGGCAGAGGGAGTGGCAGCGACCGCGGCGGCGGGGATAGCGTACATGATCGCAGAGTCTTGCAGATAGGCCACCACCGGGGTCATGCACGCCGCATTACTGGGTGCTTTAAAATGCATCCCTCGGCCTTCTGCGACAGCTCCAACTGGGGAGATAGGCGTCCGTCTCCCTCGGGTCACGCCTCCTTCTCCTTGGGTGGTGGGACCTGTGAGAGGGGTCGAAGCTGTCGCTGATCGATAGACACGGGGGGTGCTCGGATCGGACGCCAGGGGCGATTCGCGCGATGGATCCTGGTTCGGCTCCGTGGTGGGCCCTCCGTCAAAAGTCTGGTCAGAAGCGCGACTCTCCGATGTGCAGGGACTACTGACGCTAGTGCCTCCTACTGGCGTTGAGCCTCGCGTCGTGGCAACGGGAGACGAGATGGGCGGCGGAGAAAGGGGAATGCCTACTGAGCCGGCCGCTGAAGTCCGCAGACGGCGCGCACCCTCCACAGGGCTGGAAGAAAGGCTTCGGGATCGGTGCTCAACGCGTGGCGGAGAAATGGACAGGGGCGTGAGCGGCCTTTGCTTCTCCAAGAGCAGTTTATCCGAAACCTTCCCCGGAGATGACGAGGCCTGCTGCTGTTCCCGCTGTTGCTGCTGAGAAACAGAGCATGTCCAGTCCAACACCACCTCGTACACTCCATCATTAGGCCGGTAGCGCTTGACCGTCCCACCGCCATACAGGGTCATGACACGGGCACCCTCCTCGTAGCGGGACTTGTGTTGGGAAAGGATGGGAGGTACGGCCGGGAGGCCGTGCTTCGTGAGAATATCATTTGCCCGAAGAATGCTCCTGTTAAGTTCCACCCGGCGAAGCTCTTCTTCGCGTGGGCTAGGCCAGCCCTCAATGCGGTAAAAATCGTCCACGGCCGCCTTAACGACGCGCTGGAGACCGGTCACACGAATGAGAGGCGGGTCCCGGCGCGCAGCCGCGTCCATGGCAGCTTCAATATAGTTTTCAAAAAAACATATTCCCATGGATCGCCACCTGTTGAAGGCATGCTCATCGTAGCCGTAGGACTGATTAAGCGGCTGGATTCGGTGAATATACATGGCATCAATGGGTGGGTGGCTACCCCCCAACGACTCCGCTTTCTTGGCCATCAATTCCGCCGCCCTCAAGTCTCCTTGCCCATTATCACCAATGAATACGAAGGAGTATTCCGGGTACAGGCTGACAAACTGCTCGAAATTCTCCATTTTCTTCTGGGCAAGTCCCTCGATATTGCGGTCCATCACGTAGCTGTACCCGGTGTCGAGCGACCCGGCGAGCAAGGTGGGCGTCGTGTGCATCCCCCGTTTCTCCTGAAGCTTGCGGAACTTCGCGTATGAATGCTTCTCGGAGACATCCTTGTACAAATGTGGACGTGCCGACAGAAACACCAGGTTGCCTTGATCTCTGTCAGGCCCCCATTCGTCCGGTCCCGTCGTACCAAGGTCGAGCTCACGGTAGAAGGCCAGAACGCCCGGATACAGGGCATGGCGCGGCAGCCGCCTGTCTATGCCGGCAGGGAAGCGCCCCCCCGACGATGCCAGGGTGTCGTCCACGTCTGACAAGACCTTCCGCCATGGCTGACGTAGCTTCCGCTGGCGGGCCAGACGGGTCCCCAATATCATGTGCGCCGCTTGCACATGGGCTTGCTTCCGGATGTGCACCAAAATCTCATTCCGGATCTTTTCCGTACGAATATCGTCAAAAACTAGCTTGTGCAGAGATTGAAAGTCTCCCTTCGCGTCCATCAAGGATTTGAGCTCACTCAGGCTGTCCCCAAGCGTGCAAAGAAGGATGTTGCGGACCCAAAACTCCGAGCGAGGATGGGCTGTAAGCCGCATCTGCTGTAAGGCGTCGAGGACCATGGCTCGCTCAGGAATCTCGAGTTCCGAAATCCGCGTCACGGCCAGCAGTTCGATCAAATGCGTGCGGTTCAGGTACCGCTTGGTGGAGGACAGGACATGGTCCTTGATTTTGTAAAAGAGTAGGGCGAGCGTGACGTGGGAGACCAGAAAGTTCAGCTCGTCTGTGCGGGCCACATTGAAGATGTTGATGATGGTGCGCTCAAGGCGAAGTACTTTCTGCATGTTGAACCAGTTGCTGACCGTCCGGCTGATCAAATACTGATCGACAGCTTTCAGTGCGTGCTCGATGACTTCCAATTTCTCCTCCATCTGGGCCTTGACCACGGCGTCTGCCACCCGCTCTCCCTCTCCTGCTTGCGCCTGGAGCAAGACATTGAGCAACCGGGGACCGCTTGTGGAGGCGCCAGCACCCGTGGCATGAGTGCCCGGGCGACTAGCAGAACCTCCGCTCGTTGGTTCGCTTCCGTTACTATTGGAACTGCTGCCGCTCTTATTGCTTAAATTAATGCTATCGCTTCCACTCACGATTAGGCTTTGCCAACGCTGCTCTTCTCCAGACTGCATGTTTCCTGACGATGCGAAATCCTGCCGGACGCTTCCTCCTTCCTTGTCATCCGGATCTGAGGTCGCCGATGCGCAGGAGGCGCCCAAAGCGTTCCCCGGACCCGACTCCTGCGCCTTTTCTAGAGGCTGATCGCCCTGAGCGTGTGGCTGCTCCCTCCCAGAGAGAAGGGCTGTCGCCCAGTCATTCGAAAGACGGTGTGTGCCGGTGGAGGAGGTCGAGAACGAAGCAGCCCGGTCCTCCCGCGTGCTTGGGGTGCCCTCTTCCGCCGTCGCTATGCCGCTAGTCGTTAAAGTAGCTTGTGACCCCGGGATCGAGGTTGACACCTTCACCCCCACCCCACTCCCACTGGCGCCCGCAAACGCCCCTGAGGAAGCCCGCGGCCTGTTACCCGACGCAGGGGGAGAGCCTGGAGGAGAGCAAGGGAGGCTTCCCCCCTTTCCGGATGAGCCGCTGCTGCTGCTCGCCCAGGAGGTTGATGCCTTGGCAGCCTGCGTTCCCGCGGCTCCTCGGCGGATCCGGACGAACTCGGGTTTTCGCGAGATGGTGACGCGGTGGAGGTGGCGGTCATAGGAGTGCACGGCATATGCCACAGAGAAACAGAGCGTCCAGCCAAGCGCGTGCGACCATCTCCCTACCCCAAAGGGGGAGTCAGGGCTAAAGACAAGCACCACCGAGGTGATGAAAGATATCGCCGTCCAGAAACGGTTCTCGAACTCCTGTGCATGGTGCCAGGAGGAACCTTCGGACTTGATGAAAGCTACAATGACCGTGAGGACGAGCAGGTTGAAGAAGGAGACCACTGGGGCCCAGTACAGGAAGGCCAGCACCACCAGCACCCAGAAGAGTCCAACGATGAGGAAGAGGAGCTTGACCAGACTGTGGTCGTCCATCAGGCGCCCACTGTCCCTCAATTTGGAGGAAGCGGGAGGAAGAGGGATCCTGGGAGGAGCCTTTGCTGTCGAGCTGGTGGCCGCTGCTGTGGCCGCCGCCGCTACTGAGACGCCAGGATTGCTGCTGCTACTGCTGCTGCTGGTACTCGCTCCAGGTGCGGTTAGCACTCGAGCAGCAGCCGAGATAGTGACCTTGGCATTGCCGACGGCGGGGGGGGAGGCGGGCCCGGTGCTGGGACGCAAGGGGGAACTAGTGGGACTCGCGAAGACGCTAGTGGCCCCTCCCAGGAGCAGGGGCCAGAGACGCAGTCCGGTCAGGCACACGCGACGGAGAGTAGAGGCAGAGAATCTGTGGCGCGCCTTCGCTTGCTCACATCTCTCCTTCTTCTTAAAAGCTGGTGGGCGTGCTCGAGGAGCACCATGGTCCCTGCCTATGGACGCGGTCAGGCTCCCGACGGGTGTTGCAACCACCGCAACCGTGGCACCAGCACGCTTCTCGGTGTTGCCTCCGCATCGATCATCGTTGAATGTCCTGCACTGTACATTTTGCGGGCAACAGGACATCACGACATGGGGGCTTGAACAACTCGGCTCGGCCGGGTCGAGTGCTTTGATAGAAGGAGGAGGCAAGGAGTCGGGAGCTGCAGCTGCGTCATGCGAGTCCTTTCCGCGATCTGTCGTGCTTAGCGACGCTTGCAATCTTTCTGGTGTTGTCGGCCTTCTTCCACCTGCAGAAAATTAAACAAATGCCATGTTGAGCACGACCGTGAGCATGTCTCGCGAGAGAACCGATCCATCTATCCTCAACAATGAAGACAGACCATGACGCTACACAAAGAAGACACTTCGCTACGCAGCCTACCACCCCAGTGATGGTTCAGCGAATCAATTGCTGTCTAGCTGCTAAAATGCAAGAGAGCGTCACACTGACGGCGAGGTCGCGAAGGAATGATCACGGTCAGCTTCAACATGTGCATCCCGTCGAGAGGGGCCGTGCACCCGCGCGACAAGCGAAGGCCTCCTATTTCCACTCCATTCGTACGCATGCCAAGCGAATAAAACTATGCTTGCAATGTACGACGGATGTGTGGCGACAAGCATGCCGACCTCATTTTCCCACATGACGCCAGCTAGTCACGTCCGTCGCGTCACGGGCAGATCTTTGCTTCTGACACCATCTCAAAACTTACCGCTTGAGGAGGCAGCGGTCCTAGCATGCCGCAATAGAGGCACCAATGTTCTCTTTTCCCTTTTGAACGGCCACGATACCTTCAAAGTTGTCCAGGCCCTCATGAGATTCCAAGGACGATCTTGAGACATCCCCATGCTTCCTCTTTTCTGACGTCCCTCCCTCCCTGTGCACGGGGCAACATGGTATCCGTGAAGAAGAAAAACAGATTAAAAGTTGACATGTAGGGATAAGCCGGGCGTGTTCCCGTGACATGAGGTCAATAAGGCGTGCATGACCGGGAGATCGAAGAATATGTCTCTTAAGTAAGGCTTACCGTGCTTGACACGTTCTTAAAGTCTAAATTTCATGTCGGTCGGCTACTGGTACATGGCTCACCCTAGAGCATCCCCTGAATGGGTGTTTGAATGTAGAAAGGGCCCTAAGAACGTAATGAGCAGACAAGTTGTCAAGCCATGTGTCAAGGTCCGGCTGCTTCTCCGGACGTGGTGTCAATCGACTCGCTTGCCAGGGGGGCCGCCGGTGCAAGCCTCGGTACTTTCAGCGACATGAAATCGGACACAATTTAGACCATGACCGCCTTATTCACATTTTGTAAGCGCCCTATAATTTCTGCCGTGTAAACTGGACCCATTTTCGGCTCTGTTCGTGCGTCTTTGCACCGTGGTTTGCGGTGCCTAAGCCATGACGCTAGCCCCCTCGCGGTCCTCACGGCCTGCTCAAGACAGCGACACTGCCCTTCGGCCCCGAACCAAACCTCGCTAAAACCAAACTTTCCCATCTTTCCAAACGCAAATTGCTACCACAGCTCTGCCTTGTAGATAGACATTTACCTTGCGGCGATTCAAGGCACTCAAACTCCTATTCGTCATCGACCGCTCTGCCAACTAAAGTCAAGTGAGCCTCATGGGCCTTTCAACTTCGAGCTGCTCGCGCCACTTGTGTTCCCTATTTAGAGGGCTTTTTGTCTTGGGCCTGGTGAGTCTCTCAAAAGAAACGAGTGTAAAACCAAATGGACCTCCCAATTTTGGTGCCACGCGCAAGGCGGCCGCCACCATCGAGGCCATCCCGGATAACACGGAGCTATCTTCGAAAGGCTCCCAGGCTGGCTGCGACCATTACCGGAACGGGTACTTGGGATTGGCCATGTGCGTAAATTTTTACGACGACACAGCAGACGGTGAGTCAAACCTACTTTTTTCGCAAACATTTTTCATCAGCTGAACAGGCGCATTTCAGACTACAACCAGTGGTCGGCTTGGTCTAGACCTTGTTCGACTAACATAGCTCTTTAACCCCTTCATGTGGAAGCTCCCCATCTCAATGCAGCAGTAGTGTATCTGTCAATGGAGAGCTATACCTTGTGCATGAGTTTGGGAGCTCTTGTATTATAAGGGCCACTCAGTCGTCATTTACCCCGATATCTCACTCATCATGAAGCCGTCATTTGTCTCACAATTTTGAGGAACGCTCCACCATAACAGGGAAAGCTTATGTGCAGGTAGTCGGCTCCATGACGAATGAGGGGCAGGTCGACATATGTAATCTCACCATCAGCATTGCTGGGCTAGACACAGCCACATACAAGACGCCCGCCTGGCTTCCAACGTACCCCAAAGACCAGAGTTTCAAAGCAGGGACGTACTTTCCTTTTACAGCAATTCTGCCAATCAACGCAGACTCGCTGGCATCTTACAGGTATCCCACTGTTGATGTGCGCACTGGTTTTTTCGCGTGTGACGCTGCTTTGCGTGCTTTACCGGAGGATCAAGTGGTGCCGGCGCCCGGGACAAGCCGATCTTCTATTGAGGCCGATGATGACTTTCCCGGTTCAAACTCCGGCATTAGCAATAATTTTGGCTCCAAGATCAGGTGGTCGGGCTTGCGAACATCCGCAGGTGCGCAGATGGACTGTTTGGGTACCTGCTTGGCCAATCTACATAAACAAGGAGACGATTGTGCGGCCGCGGCATACGTGCTACACTCTGGATGTCTTCAAAATTGTCCAGACACAGTTCCTCAATGGATGGTCGATGCTTGCACCAAGGCCAGCTGTGCTGCCGCGCAGTGTGCTCTCAAGACATCGGCATCCGGACCTCCTCGTGGTGGCGTCGGAGGTAGCTTCGCATATTTTTATTACCTCATGTTAGGGTTGATAGTTTATGTAGGTTTGTGGTCGTTGAGGAATGAAGGATCATTCTGATTTCTCTTATGCAAGATAAGTAAAATTTCGGCATTATGTGGCAGCCTTTTTTCCGCGGTGCACGGATTGTCTTTTGCTACTTAAAAAAAACAGCACAAAATAGAGAGCGCCTTAGCCATGGCTAGCAATGTCACCACTTGACACATAAAAGATGTACAAATTATAAAGATTATGAAACCCGAATACCTCGACCTGTTGTTGCAACGCGATGGGATGTGGAGCAACTTGCTGGGCTGCCCGTTTGAATTCAAATCCTCGCGGGGATTCCTTCGCTTGACCGTTAGGGCCGCCAGGTACCCCCGTGTCGTAGTATTCTTTCATAGACCTGTCTGTATCACCTGAGAAACCTGGAACTGCTTCATATTTCTGAAGTCGTCTACATTTAATTAGGATATACATCTTCTGAACTCTCCTTTCATTAAAAAGACATAAATCGAGCAATTTTGCAACTTTCTTACGCGAAGGACTTCGATACCTGATATCTCATTTCCTACCTCCGTGTCGACTTCTTATGCACGTCGTCCGATTATTATACATTATCCATCAATTCATCAAAAATTACGTTATGATTTTTCAGGGCAAGGAATCATGACAGAGCAAAGGAGGGCCAGTTTTAGAGGTAAGAATTTGCTGGGTTGTCCTAGCATAGGCCGCATCCATGATTTACTATTCACTCATTCACACCCACGAACAGCTGCGGCGACAGGTCTGACTATAGATACAAATACACCACAACCTGTCAATCCTCAATTAAGCCCCGCCGTAACTCCAACGGGGTCTCAAGGCACTCCTCGGAGTTGGTTTGGCACCTCTTCCGGACTGACGGATCCTCGCTCTTGGCTGCAGTCCCCACGCAAATGGGCCAACAATCGAACTCCCACCAACCAAGGTGGTAACTCGACTCCTAACACAAGGAAACTGGTTGCCTATTTTAATACCCTACATAAGCCGAAGGTTGAAGAGTTCTTGAACGAGTGTGATGACGAGGGGAATGGAAGACCCTCATGTAGTACCAGCAAAAAGGATTCAGCGACCGCCACGGCAACAGCGTCCCCGACTCCCTCTACTCTGGCAAATATTATGCACCAAACTGATAAGGACGGCAAATCCCAACACGTCGCCGCTCAACTGCCCTCTTCTTGTCAGGAAAGCGAGCATCAAGAGGTGGAGCCTGCGCCGGAGACGTCCTTCTTCAGCCGCGTGGTGGGGCGCATGGCCCGTCTGAATTTTTCAGATGGTCACGACTTAGAAGTACGTGCATCGACTGCACCTTCCTCAACTTTGATGAAGAACGGCGGGCATCGTCGTCAAGTTTCGCCAAAGCCAGTCAAGATGTCCGGTCCCAAAGGTCAAAGCCAGAGTCCCGATTTACTTGGAGAAGTACACGCGGCAGACAGGGGGAAAAAATGCCTCGTACTAGACTTAGATGAGACTTTGATTCACTCGTCTTTTCAGCCTGTTGAAGACGCTGACTTTGTCATACCCATTGTCATCGAAGGGAGTCAGTATCAGGTATACGTCCTAAAGCGGCCAGGCGTAGATGGCTTCCTGGAGCGCGTAGGCAGGGACTACGAGGTCGTCATCTTCACTGCATCTCTAAGCCTCTACGCAGATCCTCTCCTAGATGAACTGGACGTCCATAAGGTCATACGTCACCGCCTATACCGTGAAAGTTGCACCTTTTTACAAGGCAGCTACGTGAAGGATATGAGGCGTTTGGGTCGGGACATTAATCAGGTCATTCTGGTTGACAACTCGCCGCTTTCCTACATGTTTCAGCCAGAAAATGCAATTGGATGTTCTTCATACATTGATGCAACCTCCGATGTGGAGCTCGGTGTGATTGCGGCTTTCTTGGAGGACGTAAAGGAGTGCGAGGATGTTCGGGAGCACTGCCGCAACTGGCGAAAATGGGGTGAGTATCAGAACAAGGCTCACACGCGCTTGCAGCTTCAAGGGGTTCACGCTGGTTGATCCTGGGGCTAGCGATAGGCAGGGGAGGAAGACCTCAGAAGAAAGCATGCTTGATAAATTTGATGCAGTTTGGGAATCATTTTTAATACTCCGCTGTGCAACATCGTTTCATGCAGAAGCCAAGGACAGAAGCGGGGCCACACTAATATGTGCAATTTGTGCTGCCATGAAAATCAAAGTCATAAAACATACTTTTTGCAGTGAGAATCTCCGTGTGAACGATTTTTTTGGACTCATTTCTTCCGTCGAAAACGTAAATATACTATAGCGAGCACAGTGATGGCGACGCCTCCATACAGTATTGTCGTCGGCAAACTCAATCCGGTGCCCCAAAGTCCTCGTCTTCCGAGGGCATGTGATTCTAGCAGCTTAAGGTCTGTTGTCAACGCTTCTAAGCCAAATTTGCCAAAAATGTTCTCGTTCAGATTCGCTAGAAGTAATGTCTCGTTGACCAAGGATGTGGAACCGTCTGCTGAATGTACCACATACCGATTTATGTCCAACATGAGCGTATACACCTGGCCAATAAGAGGGACTGTCAAGTCTAAAGCTGTACATAGTCGCTCATTGGCCGCCGACCCTCCTTTATCAAATGCAGATGGACACTGAGTTGCGCGCACGAGGACGAAATTTCGCTGAGATGACAAATGAATTTCATACAAATCTATCCCATGACGCGCTCGAATGGTGTAGGAGAGATTTCCGTCATGAGTCTCGACTGCTGGCGGCCGCAGCACGCGAGCTCCCGCGGATTGCAATGCCACGACAGTCCCGTCATATAGCTTCGCCTCCATCACCAGTTTATGAGAAGCGCCGGGAGAGGCGGTTGACAATGAGTGTGTCCTCCATTCTACGGATTCTGGTGCTGTAAAGTCATCAGCAAGAGGCTTGTTTCGAGCCTCCTCTTGTGCGAGAAGGTCTCGAGCGCGCTTGAGTTTGAAGGCAGCGGCCGCTGCAAAATCAAAAGGTTGGGGGGCGTCTTCATTTCCTTCCGACATGTTCCTGTTGGTAAAAAGAAAGTGTCACACCGAACGGTGATATTTTGGACGATTAATCTGTTGCAGGATGTGTGCCGCCTCTTTCGGGTGCCCGACACGTGAATTTTGTCTCTTGGCGGACAAGTATCATCAAATAAGATACTCCCGAGGGCCCACGGTAACGAACGGGAGAAACGGCCCCGGGACGGTTACGACCTTGCTCCTCGACGGGCGCCCTCGTACGAAAGACCTCGAAAATCTGGGGGCACACCTCGCATTGAGGTTATTTGATGCGTGCTCGATACTTATATCTTCGTGACTTTGTGCTGGTACAACCTCATATATTTTGCACGAAGTGGACTTGTACAGATCACTTCACAATCGGCAGGGTGAAAACGCTGATGACGGCCCCGATACACACAAGCCCATAAGCAAGGAAGCTAATCGCGACAAAAGAAAGTAGATGAAAGCTTCAAACTGTGCGTTGAAAACGTCTCTTTTTCTAAATTCTCAGAACAAAACTTTGGCGCCATAGCTCTTGGCCGCAAGTTGCTATTTGCTGACAGCACTCGGGCGGAGTCACCAAGCTTCCTTCTGCCCCTATATTTTGCACGTGCGGACAGCCATGCGGATCAGCGTCCTCGTGTTCCTCTTTAGTGCAGTCGGCACGGCCCAAGCTGGTTTCTACCTACCTGGTGTCGCACCTAAGAGCTACGATGCCCGGGAAAATGTACGTGATGTAGTAGGCTGAAAAGACGGGGGGGTAAATCGTATATTTCGCGTTGTGAAGAAGCACTGAAATAGTATCTGACATGATACATACAGATGTACTTCTATTGTAAGCGTCATGCATAAAAGTATTATCCTGAGCATCTCGCTGAGTCTTCTCAAGATAATACACCAGCTCACTCTTCGTAATTCTCGATCTCTAATTGCCTTTAATCATCAATACTCAAAACGCCTGAACGCCGGCGCGTATTTGATATTGCCAGGTTCCCTTGAAAGTCAACAAGGTCACTTCGACGAAAACTCAGATCCCTTACGAATACTATGATATCCCCTTCTGCCGCCCCCCCAAACGTCGCGGCGAAATGGAAAACTTGGGCGAGGTTTTGGCTGGCGACGCCATCACCAATAGCCCTTATCAGCTCGAAATGAAGGTACCGAAATCCTGCGTAAAACTCTGCGCCAAAAGCTACACGGAGAAGGAGATGAAGCTTTTCCGGGAGCTGATCGACGACAACTACCGTGTCCATTGGATCTTGGATTCCTTGCCAGCGGCCGTGCGCAACGACAAGTACAATTTCGTTTCTCGGGGGTTTCCGATCGGTTTTATCACCCCTCCGAATTACAATAACCCCAATGTCCACTGCTTGTTCAACCATGTGCGTCTCGTGGTGCTTTATAATGAAAACCCGGCGCACTTCAAGGGATCGCGCATTGTTGGGTTCGAAGTAATCCCTTTCTCAGTCAAGCACAAATGGGACAGTAAAAACAAGGTAAGGAAGGCGTGGTGATGCACAAAAAAAGCTCCTTAGATTTGGGAGTGTCCAACCGCTTCATCATCCTCGTCGCAGTCCGGACAAGAAGCACTGACCGAAATTCTTTCTCCCTCATCCGGCAGGCTGTCTTCGACACGGAAAAAACCGTGCTGGAGACCTGCAACGACCAAAGGCAAGTCAGCCACGAGGTAGACGCCTTTCAGACAGTGGAGGGGGAGGGGGAGGTCATTTTCACGTACGACGTGGAGTGGAAGGAGTCCGATGTGCCCTGGTCGAGCCGATGGGACGTGTATTTCTCCGGGAATCCGGACGATGAAATCCACTATTTCTCCATCGTCAACTCCTTAATGATCGCCCTTTTCCTCACCGGAGTGGTGGCCATGATCATGCTGCGGACCTTGCGCCAGGATATCAGCAACTACAACGAGATGCAAACGCTTGAGGAGGCGCAGGAGGAAAGCGGATGGAAGCTGGTACATGGCGACGTCTTCCGCCCCCCTCAGACATCTCCGATGCTCCTCGCGGTTCTGGCCGGTTCCGGGGCCCAGCTCTTGGCCATGAGCACGGCCATCCTCACGTTCGCGTTGCTCGGGTTCATGTCTCCCGCCAATCGCGGCGGCCTCCTCACCTCTCTGCTCCTGCTCTTCGTCTTCATGGGCTCCGTGGCCGGGTACTCGTCGGCGCGCCTGTACAAGCTATTTGGCGGAAAGGACTGGCGGCGGAACACGATCCTGACCGCCACTGTCTTCCCGGGTGTGATTTTCGTCATGTTTTCGATCCTAAATGTGGTCGCTATGCTGGAGAATTCGTCCACGGCCGTGCCCTTCGTGTGGGTGCTTTGCCTTCTCGTTCTCTGGCTCGGCGTCTCCAGCCCGCTTGTATTTGTAGGTTCCTACTTTGGTTTTAAGCGGGAGGTGTTGGGAATGCCTACCCGGACAAACCAGATCGCGAGGCACATCCCAGAACGACAGTGGTGGGGCCACCCTCTTCTCTGCATTGCCGTCGGAGGCATTTTGCCCTTCGGTGCTGTATGCATCGAGCTGTTCTTCATCATGTCGGCGTTGTGGCTCCATCAAATTTACTACGTTTTTGGGTTTCTCATCTGTGTCTTCTTCATTATGGGCATCACTTGCGCGGAGATTGCCATTGTTTTGACTTACTTCCAGCTCTGCAACGAAGACTACCAGTGGTGGTGGAGGTCTTTTTTCACATCTGGGTCAACGGCGGTGTATTTGTTCATCTACTCCATCTGGTACTTTGCGAGTAAGCTGCAGATTGATGCAGCTGTCTCCATATTTATTTACTTCACGTACATGGGCATGATTTCAATGGCTTTTTTCCTCATGACTGGAGCCATAGGCCTTTTTGCCTGTCTATGGTTTACCCGAACGATCTACGGAGCCATTAAAGTCGATTAAAGGGATCAATGTGTATGCGTATGATTGTGGAGGGAGCAAGAGGTAGATATGTATCGGACGTGCACGAACTGGTGTGCGAACGATGGTAGGAAAATATATGAAGTATACGCGCGATCAAGAGGGAAACACATCGAAGGGGGGAAAAAGAAACATGCAATGTTGTTCAGGAAAGCCCATGATATTTTTCCAGCTGTGATATAACGAGTGTTCGGTTCCCACATTTCGACAAGGTCTTGGTTTTCTTCTCCATAATCGGCCCATTTCCCCCGAATACATTTCGATGGAAAAGAGACATCTCCTTGCGAAGCCTGGTGTGTCTCGGGGTAGGTAAAGAATAACAATATCCTGCAAGCTTGCTGAAGCGACCATTTCCGTGACGTGCGTATAACTTTACGTTCCCTAAAAGAAATGTCGCGCACCGCCTTTTTTTTCCCTACTCCTTCATTGATCCCGTTACAGGAAAATGAAAAATCTTCGACCCAAGTACAGAGATGACGACGGACACCAAAAAAATAGTGCAACGAAAATATGACGCGATTCCATCTATCCTACCTAACCCTTGACCACGCATACCTTCATATGTGGGAGCCCCCGCTCGTAGGGAAAAAAGAAGAAGTGCCCTCGGCGAGTCTCGATCTCGCGACCTCCGGATGACTCTTTCCCATGACGGGTGGATTATGAGACCGACGAAGCTACCAACTGTTCTACAAGGGCAGCACAAGTGCATCCAACCATTACACAAGGAGATCTCACTCTTTAGAAATGCAGCAGCGACACCTAGTGGCCGCCCATCCTTTCTCGAGCATTCTTACACACATTGCAGCTGTATGGAACCGCCACTCATCCGGAAAAATCGATCAAGTATTAGAATAAAAAAAATAAAAAAAAATACGTTATGTATTCGAAGGAATTTCACTTGGTTGTGCATAAAATCAACGTCGGGGTGCTGAAACACTTCTTCCGACAGAAGTCAGCCGTAGTATCTAGCCGCTGACCTATCGGTGAATGTAGGAAACTAAACTTGCCCCCAATTGAAACGCACACAACTACCGCAGGACAAATATGACTTCCAGAGCACCTTTATCAAGACGATGCATTTTTTGGGCCATTCACACGGCGGGGTTGCTCCATCAGCTTGTTCTAGTTCGCGCGTTCCTCCCCCCTGTCGTGCCTCCTACTTCCCTGCACTCGACAAGCAAACCGGGACCGCTATCAACCGCAGACATTTTCCCCGCACCAACCATACAAGTGCGCAAAACCTGGCATCTTGGTGGCTCCTGGACCATTTCGTCTCACTACATACCTCCCACCGAAGCCACTTCTCCTTCCTCATGCGTCGTCATGCAAGCCACCTCTGCAAAAGAAACAACCAAAGGGACCATGAATGCTCGGAGGAAAAATATGCTTGAGGAAGAATTTCGTCGGATAAGTAAACAGGATCAGGCCGATCTGATATCCTTATCTTCATTTTTCACTAGCGGAGAAGTTGCAGAGCTTTTAAAGGAAAAATTGCTTGCCAAGGCCGAGGTGGAATCCTTCTGGATAGGAGAGCTCGGTGACAAGGCGGAGCCGGCAGATTTGGACGCTTTCTTGGCAGTTTACGAAAAAATTGATGCATTGTTTGAGGAAGAAGAGGAGGATGAGGATGTTGAGGTGGGGCAGGCGGGTGCCGTGAAGGGGATTACGCTCGAGGAGTTCCTGGCTTCTGGAGATGTCAGTCGATATTTGGAAGAAAATCTCATCAGTAGAGAGGAGGTGGAGTCCATGTGGGCTGCGGAGGCCGGCTTCCGGGGAGCAAGCGCGGGTGTCCGGGCCGTGTTGAGCGCGGAGGGATCCATGCGGGTGTACGCCGGGATAGAGGACCTGCTGGAGGAGGTGGTGGACGATGCGGAGAAGAGCGATGAGACGCAGACGGCCGTGCCTGAGGAGAACGAAGGGAAGGAGTTGCGGGCAGAGTACATGGCGGCGATCGGTGGGGACCTGGAGGCAGAGATGGACTACGCCGCCTTTCTGAGAACGAACGAGCTGCCCGACCTGCTCGAGGAGGGGCTGGTATCGCGGGAGGAGGTGGGGTCGATGTGGGACAAGGTCCGGTCTGAACGAGGCACGGGAGACGTGGTGGATTTCGCGGGCTTCCAGGCCCTGTCCTCGGCCTTGGACGATCTCTTCCTGGAGGAGGGAGAGGAGGAGGAGGAGGTCGCGCCTCGGCAGACGGCGGCAGCGGCCTACAAAGCTGCGGCCGCCGCGCAGGCCAAAGAGGCGGAGCCCGAAGGTTTGCGAATAGTGGGCCCTGCCAAGCCGCAGTTGAAGGAAATGCTGGCCTCGGTGCGATTGGCGGGCCTGCTGGAAGAGGACAAAGCCCTGGACGACTACGTGGGGGCGCTGGTGGAGGCGATGCTCGACGAGGAGGCCAACCTGGCGGCGCGGGACGAGCTGGAGATTACAGACCTGCAGAAGGCCATGGAGGGGGAGTGGGAGCTTGTCTACAGCACCTCACGGACCATGCGGTACAACCGTGGCTTGAGCGGTCTGGGCAAGTCCCTGCCCAAGGTGGAGTTCCTGGGGTTCAGCCAGTCCATCGCCGTGAACGGCTTCGCCCTGGAAACGGTCTACACGGAGCGACTGAGGACGCTGGGGAGGGACTTGAACGTGGTGGTAGAAGGGGCCTGGGAGCTGAAGGATGTGGTTTCGATCATGAGCGGAGAGCTCTGCCTGATCATGGACGTGTTGCCGGCGACCATCACGTACGGCTTTATGAGGGAGAGAATCGAGACGGGCTGGAAGGGCGTGCGGGTTTTGAACAGGTGCGAGTTGCTGTACTTGGACGAGGACTTGCGGGTGATGAAAGGCCAGTCCTCGGACTCCTATTTCGTGTTCAGCCGGCGGACGGAGGGGGCGGCCGACCGCATGAGCTAGAGGGCAGGTGGGGAAAGAGGAGGGATGGGAGGCGGTTGTTGTTTCAAAGAGAATAAAGCTGTGTAGTTCGAGGTGCATGAAAGCAGAAAACAGGGGGAACAAAGAATACAGGTACCATGGCATTTTTCGTTAGATTGGCTAGCATTGGTATTTCGCAGTACGCACTATCTGCGCCTGCGGAGTTCCCTAGACTGCGATCGATCTCGACTCCTCTCTCTCCGGTCCCGCCAGTCCCTTTCGCGCAATCCGTCCCTTCTTTCGCGTCGCTCCCGCGATGGTGAGCCCGATCGCCGAATTTGTTTCCGAATCCGCTCCAGACTGCGTGACCGTGAGCGTCGAGACCTCTCTCCTTGAGCTTCACGCCTCCCTTTTCGGCCCTCCCGCCCCCCCGCCTCTCCCCCCGAGTCCCGACCTCTGCCCTCCTGATACCCCGTCGGAGAGGCGGGCCGTTTCCTGTTGCTTACTTCTACAGCCCCGTGACTAGCCTTGCCAGCCGCACTTTCCTCCCAACGGCTCTTCGGAGCTGGCACAGACGTACGTGGACCAGATTCAAGGCCAGAGCCCTTCCCGTTCCTTCCCCCCCCATTACCAGCGCGGGCAGCGGAGGAAGCAGAGAGGAGTGTTGAGGCATCGGGCGAGCGCTCCTGGAAGCCTGCCCCTCGGCTCTTGATCTTCGTGCTGCCGCGCGGGCGCATGGTGTAACGGTTCCACTGTTTCGCCACGGACTGAGAGAAATCCACCTTGATGCGCCTGTCGTCCACGAGGGCATTATTCATCTTCTTATAGGCTTCTTCGCAGCTCTCGACGTCGTCGAATTCGACGAAGGCGTAGTTTAGTGAGTCTCCTGTCACCGGGTCGCGGCAGATTTCTGCTTTGACGCCAGGCCCGAAACGACTGAAAATGATCTCTAAATCCTCGTCCGTCGTGATAGGATTCAGCTTACAGACGAACAAGACGTTCTCCGGAGGCTTTATTTCTGCATCTGGCAAGTCGCCAATCATTTCAAGGACCACAGCCCTCTTTTTTGCCTCCACCTCGCGGATACGCTCCTCCAAGGCCTCAGCAGTCAACCCATCCTCCTCGTCCTCCAGGTCGATCAAACGAGGGTTCACGCTTTCCGCTTCCGGCCGCCCTCGAGCGGGAGATGCGTCTGGAATAAGGTCTTCAATGCCCTTTGGGTCGTCGAAAGGATCATCGAGGACGTAGGTGTGGAGTATGCGCACGTCACGGTAGGGGCGGCCGTCCGTATCGCAGTACAATTCATTTATCTCTTTCAAGACGGTGTCAAGCCCTTCCGCCACTTCTCCGAATATTGTGTGCTTTCCGTCCAAGAACTCCATATCCTCACCGCGCATCGTGATGTAAAACTGGGAAGTGTTCTGGTTTTCCCCGCTTGAGGCCATGCATACCAAGCCTGGACGGCTGTGCTTTAATTGGGGTAGGCGGATTTCGTCCTCAAAATATTTGGCCTGCTCCCCGTACAGCATGCCGTATATAGATGTGCCCCCACGACCTGTACCACTTGGGTCTCCTGTCTGAATCATAAAATTCTGTTGTACATTGTAAACCAGCACACCGTTGTAGTACTTCGTCTTGCAGAGCTTCAAGAAATTTTTGGCAGCCAGCGGGCACTTGTCGCAGTACAGGTCTACCACTAACTCCCCCAACGTCGTTTCCAGCATTACGGACATCGCTTCCTGAGCAAAAAAAATACCTCAGCGCGTAAGTCGAGATGAATTGAAAATGTAGCTACAAGTGTTTTCAACCTCCTCCCCACGGTGCTTTTTTCCCTCCTTCTCTGGAATATTTTTTTGCTCGATTGCTACACAAAAACAAACTACGAACGTTTGCGCATATTAATGATCTTCTGAATAAACGATTCTGAAATCGACAGGTTCAACGGGCATTGTGATAGCAGAACAAATACAGTGCGACAGCAGCGGAAAGCTGATGTGGGGTTGCGCTCGACTAACATGAATTTGCCTCTGAGCAACTTAGAACAGGGATCGTCTGATAAATAAATCCTCGTGACGATATCTTTTTATGTTTTATTCGCTCAAAGAACTATACTGTTTTTACGGGGGCATTTCCGGCCCGCTCAGTTGCCACGGCAACGGCCTTCTTGCCGCTCACAGCATTCAGGTCTGTAAAAGGGAAATCATATTTTTATATGAAACTCGTCAAATGACTATATTTGATGCTCAATGTGTTGAAGCTCTCAAGAGTCACCATCGATAGGCATCACCCCTCCTGATTCGGTACCTCACTTTCTTCGCGTCTCCAATGTCCCACATTTTAGATCAATTACCTTGGTAAAAATCGTCATCTCTATTGTTTGAAAGTAAAGTATTTCTAAAATAGAATTTGTAAATCCCTTCTGAAAATAGTTTTTATCTTGCTCATCGCTAGCACACTCGTACCTCCTTAATTGTTTGAAGCCGCATTGAAGAGACCATGATATTTACTCTCACATTAAGTCAGCTTCTTTTTCTCTCCCTTAAAATTCTCATTAAACTTAAGCCCTTCTAAACTTGTTGAAGAGTGTCCCAGGAGCACATGTGAAAATTGGGCAAGTATTGGTACAAGTTCTTAATCGATACCTTGAACCGCGATGCTGGTAGTAGAGATGTCCCTTTCTTAAAGTCCATGGATGATGTGCATCCCCTTCAAAACTTGAAATCATATGTGCACCATGCTTCTACAGAAAGTGTCTTCGATTTACTTTCTTTGTGTTCGTCAAGTTTCGCGTCGTAACTTTATAATTGCTCTAACCTGATGGCACAAGCGGTCGATAGAAATACCCAGGACATGAATAGTGGAGACATCACATAAGGTAGCTAATTGAAAGTATGCAAATTTTGAATATATCTCAGCTTGATTATCCCTGAACTTGTCATGCAATTTTTACTTCCTTTGATCACCCCAGGCGTCGCCTTCGCAAGATGAGAGAACCTTGTGCTTGCCTTTTGAATTCTACATGCAGTGCACGAAACCAATATTCCAAAAGGCCACCCAGCAGAATGCTTGTCAATCTGCTTATACTTTATTTTATATAGCTAATTTACTCCAAAATTTGAACAGCAAGACCTGTGTTTATAAGACCTGAAACGAAAGGTGAAGGCAAGGAGTAATAAACACAGTCGACTTTGTTGAAGCATCTTCCGATTTGAATTTTTGAAAACACGGGTTTGTATCAGCATTTTCCCTGTATTATCCATGCAGAATCATGTTGATATCCAGTTGGCCCCGAGAATTCTCATTTATAGAATAAGGTACTTCTTGAAGACAGGCAATGACCTGTTCTTGTAATTAAGGAGGACTAAAGTCCTTGAAGGATCCGAAAAACAAACGGAAAACAACGAGGACGACGTCACAGGCTCAACCTCAACCCTCAACTTGCGCGGCTTGCGCAAGAGGTAGCCGCCTTTCAGAGACGCATAAAAAGGCTTGTATTACAGTATAATAGAAAAATTATTACTGTCAATAGATGATGAATGCTATACGGTCATTTTTAATTCCTGCGCGCGCGGCATGCATGTATCTTAGATTTTGCGACACTGACATTGCTGGTGCTCAATTAAGGACGTATGAATCGAACGAATTTCCTCGCCACGCCTTTTCAACATTTATCGTTGCTCACATCTGGTCACCACATATCATTTACAACATGTTCAGGCACAATAGCAATTTCTGGGAAAGGGGAGGGCGTGGGGCGGGAGGAGGAAACTAAATAGCATAGGAGTGAGACAAGGAAGGAAATTATGGACATCTACTATCCAAAAGACAATGCAGTATCACACGGCAAGGTGAGCGCAAATCTAACAAAGTGTCTTAAATTATATTAGGAAATTACTGACTCTCCCTCGTGTTTCCGAATAATCGACCACCCTACTAATTCCAGGTGCACGAGCTACTCGACGCGGAGGTAGGTTTTTGCTTCCCATTTTTGCAACAAGAGGGTCAACTCCCAGCGCCGGATTTCCTTTACCTCTGAGAGTCTTACATTTTTGTACTCTATACTACCAGGCCATGAAACGCGGAGAGCCTCTGGCAGAGGAATCTATTCGATGGCTCTTGGAGCTGCATGGCGAAATGTTTCTGATCGAGCAGCACTACAGCATACGAACACGGACACGACGGCTAGCTTTGAATGGAACGCCTGTAGCGGTACGTCTGGTGTGGATGCAGCAAACCTTTTTCGTTTTGAATGGCCTAATTTCTCGGCTTCTGAAGGCATTACTTTAAAAGTAAATTGAAAGGCTCACCTCACACCAAGGACTACACGAAGTGACTTAGTAATCCTTATCTCGTGAACAAAAGAAGTTGTGATATATAATTCCTCGATGCTTTTCTTTACCCCAGGAATTTTCCGATGTTGAGCCGATGGTCGATTTCCAGCTCGGGACGACCAACATTCGAATGTCTTTCACTGTCCGCGGGAAGGGAATCGTCTATGAGCTCCTCGTCAATGGCGTCCGTTTCGAGGATTTGACGCAGGCCTTACCTTCTCCAATCGCCTCGTGTGCGGAAGGTTCGGGAATGACGTTTGGTGAGCCCCTCACACACCATCGACTGGGCCTTCTGCCGCCACACTTGATCCAGTTTCAACCGCAACCGGCGATGGACATGATTGCAATGGCGCATGTTGAATCGTCTTTAAGTTCTCCTTACAGCCATCCCCGTCATCGACGCAACTCGACCTTCGGCTCGATCATAAGTCTGCTGGAAGAGACGACAGCGGTCTTACCCGCTCTCGACTCCAGCCCAAGCTTCACGGCCCTTCCTGGCCGTCATTCGAGGCATCCCTCGACAGCATCTCGCCACCGGCATTTTAACCTTGAAGTTAACGCCATGCAGGACGATGTTTATTCGGCTTTAATGTCAGGAACGGAGCTTATCGGCAGGGAAAGAGCTGGAAGAGGAACGCAGTCCATGGAGGGCTTGAAGCTAGCCGAGACAGAGAGCGGCGCCTTCGGTGAAAATACTACCTCCGTCGCCACTACGCTATCTTCCATGGCCTCCTGGAAAAATGCAGCGGTTACGAATCCAAGCGAAGGCATGATAGGTTTTGGCGTTGCCTTCACGACGGCCAGTGGCATGGACACTCGCCTCCTCTCACATGAGCAACAGCCGATTTCAAAAGAGGCAGCACGCCAGTGTTCGCGACAGGACCCTGTAGCGATCACGTCGGCGGAGTATCATGGACAATGTGAGAGCAGTGCGGTCGCGCACGTCGAGTGTCCTACCATGCCATTGAAGGAAGATGAAGGGCCTCGGCAGGCGCAAGCGCACCGTGGAAGTGGAAATATTGGCGCGCTTCTCCCTCACGGGGCGGGTATTTTGCAGCCACATTCGATAATGCAAGCACATGAAGGAGTGGTGGACCTCCCGTCTCGCCTCTCGGATCCGAAGACAGACGATAATCGTGCGGTTGCACGCAGGCGCCGAGAGCCAAGCGACTGCCAGGGTATTCAGCAGCAACAACAACTTCAGCTCGAGAGAGAACAGCAGCCCTTTCATCCGTTAGCATCTTTTGCGAGCAGCTCAAATCTGCAATGCCGGGATGGCGCCAAGGCAGCAGAGGATGCCGAGCCCCTCCGAAGACCACGACTGAAAATGGCCAAGACCTCTCCGACTGTCCGTCCTGCACGCCCCACCGCACACATACGACGAAGGAGCCATGGCAGTATTGATGACCTTAAATCAGTTGGAGACAGGGCAATGATGGCGGAGCTTGCGAGCATTCCCGTGGAAGAGGAAGTCGAAGCAGTCAAGGAGGAGTATGCTCTATTCCACGGCGGTCATGACAGCGTCAACAATGGAAAAGGACAGTCTTTTGCTCAAGAACGGCGATTCCAACACCTTAAAGAGCCTCCTACCCTGCTGAGGAGCCTTTCGGCGAGCGATGTCATGGAGCGCCCCCCGAACCTCAAGATTCTGGTCCCCGCCCCCCCCACCTCCATCGCTCGGGGGGGTCTGGCGGGTCGGAACCTGAAGTCGCTTGGTGTAGCGCTCTCGCAGCCACGATGATACTATACGGAAGAGATATTATGAAACGTGTTGAAATACAATCTAAGGCTTTATTTGGTCTGCCGGCCGTACTCTAGATGGTTTCAATTTCGACAAGATCGTCCTACGGCAGCTCGCAGCCCCAATTTTAGAGACCTACCAATAGACATAGAAGAAATAGAGTGAGAAGCGATAAGCAAGGATGAGTCTTGCCTGCAATAAGAGATGAAACCAACACTTTTATCATCATGAGAAACTCCGAGAGGGCAATTTTCTGCGATGGACTTACAAGCATCCTGACCAGTCTTGATTCGGAACTCCTCCCTAGCTTACGTCAAAATCCTTACCTCTTTCTGTCCATGTCCAAGCAAGCCTTGGCGTGATAATTTTCGTCCCTGAACTAAATCACATGTACCAAAGAGAATGACTCGGATTTTCTGTTGCCTCAGGAGTACAGGCCGTGCTATCTCGATGCGAAGGGGGTCTTCAGCAGGCGAGTCCTCGACTCGGTGTCTGAACCGCCTCTTATCCGCCGATCAATCTTTTACACGGGTGCCAAAAATAGATGCTCAGTTTTTTTGCCCATTCATGTGCGCTCATACCTGATTACCCTTCTTCAGACAATTGCTTTTCCAGTACCCCCCAGGCAACGGGAACGTAGACAGCAGGGTCCTGAAAGTTTCGCGCCAAATTTCCGAAACGCCGGCCTCGGCCCGTCGGCAGAGGAGACAGAGGGGCCGGCACAGGCTTGAGGTTGCCCGGGGCGACAGCGAAATTCTGGGAGGGGCCCTGGATGACAACGGGCGCGTGGGCTGCGGGTGCATGTCATTGGACGCGAAGGAGGGAGTACTTGAAAGGCCTTCCCCCGCACCAGGTGGAATAGTCTCTTTGCTGTGCGGGCATTCCCAAGCCCTGGAGACGCCACATGGTGGTGGGGCGGGGGGAGATACTTCAAGCGTGAACTACCTTGTCGCATTCGCATTTCGCAGTACGCTGGAGGATGTCTTTATCTTGACTTCATTGTTACAAGCCACGTATGGCTTCAGGAAGCCTACATAAATCCTTGTATTTCACGTGTCGCATCGCAAGGTTTAGCTTTTCCCCTCACTCCCCCCATGTGCCCGGCTTTGAAAACAGGCTTGACCGGCTTTAAGTAGATACATAAGTTTTTATCGCATATTATGGCTGCGATAATGCTGCAACAGCCCCAGTGTAAGGTGCCTACTTCCCTCCTTCCCGTATACAGCCGAGCTCAGGGGGGACAATCTGGAGACTTGGTACGTGGATTTTCAAGTCGAGTTCACATAGCGAAAACAAAAAGCGCCCCGCTCCACATGCTCACGACGTGTTTCGCAAGTGGACAGGAGATATGTCACTTGCTTAGCTGCATGAGTTGTGTGGGCATGATTTTCATGTGACCTCAAATTATTCTCTCCTCCTGGCGCAGGACCTCAACATGGAGCAGCTCTTGGAGGCGTACGTGATGGACGAGGGGATGGATTTGGACTTTTTGGACGGAACAAATATCTCCGATACCAGCAAAGATACTGCGCCCAACAATATCAGTGATGTGAGTCTGATTATTTCTTTGATGTGGGAGAGTGAAGAGGCGCCGTGACGAATTGAGGCAGCGGGAGATATTTTTTTGGAGGTTACTCGCTTTCATTCATGGGACAGCCCCTTCTCCATCGCTTGACTGCGTTTGAAGAGGAATGATTTTATTTTAAAATTATCCCGCTCATTTTTCCTGGCTCTATTTTCCCTTGTCCGCAAGTTGGACGACCTTGATGAGATGGCAGATGGAGTCGGCATTGACTCGGAGGGGGACATCGTCAAGACCGGAGGCAAAAGTAAAAAGCGCAAAACATCAGGGTGGAGCGGTAGTGGAAGTAGCATCCCGCGGAAGAAAAGCCACGAACAGATGGAGCGTAGAAGAGAGCGCAATCGGATTCTCGCCCGACGCACGCGCCTGCGGAAGAAGTTTATTTTTGAGTCCTTGCAGAAGCAAGTGATGGACCTGAAGCGACAAAATTCTCGGCTCAAGAGCATCGTAAAGGACAAAATGGCCGATCAAGCTAGCGAAGTGCTGGGCGCATGCACGATGCGGCTGCCCTCGATTGTCACCGAGTCTATGGCCGAGGCCTCGACCGTGCTGGACCGCGGCGACTTTAACCTGATCAAGGCACTGCAAACCACTCAGCAGTCCTTTGTCGTCACGGACCCCTCCCTCCCTGATAACCGTAAGTAGAAGGTGGAGCGGAGACACGCTGTCATCTATACAGCATCTTGGGGAGCTGCTTGTGTTCTATTGATCGGTCTGGCTTTTCCTGCTCACTTATTATGTCCTTTTTCCCCCCGCCTCGCCGCCCCCCCCCTTCACTCCCTCTTGCATCCCCCAGCCATCGTCTTCGCCTCGCAGGGCTTTTTGGAAATGACGGGCTACAGTATGTCCCAGGTCTTAGGCCGCAACTGCCGGTTTTTGCAGGGGCCGCGCACGGACCAGGCCACGGTGGCACAGATCCGGAAGGGCATCGCCGAAGGTGCGGACACCAGTGTGGCGCTCCTGAACTATAAGGTGGACGGCACGCCTTTTTGGAACCAGTTCTTCGTCGCCCCTCTCAGAGACCTGAACGGGGAGGTGGTGTACTTCGTGGGCGCCCAGAGTAAGATCGACCGGCCCCTGGAGGAGATCGAGAAAGACGCGGCTGAAAGGGCGAGGCAGGAAGCAGAGGAGAGGAATGTTGCCGGACTGGCGAGCGGGGAGGGCGAAGAGGAGGAAGACGAGGAGGAGGATTGAAAGGAGGGGACGGATCGGGCCAGAGAGACTTTGCCCGTGACATGTAAAGGATGGGGAGGGAGAACGGAGGGGAGAAGGCCTGAGGAGCGGGGCTAAAGGGGCGGGGAGGGAGGAAGCACGTGCCTAGAGGAGGCTCTCCCGGCCTTCGTGCAGGGGCACGTCCAGCGGATGACGGCTACGCGGCGAGTTGGAGGGGCGTATTGTACACGACTTGATTTGAAATGGTATGGGATTGTGACATGGAAGAACATTCAGGGAGAAGACCGGGAGGGAGGAACGAAGCCGCAGCGATTACAAAGGCAAGAGGAAATCCAAGAATGCATTTCTTTCAGCCGTCCTCCTCGCAGACCCCCTCTGAAGCGTCACTTTCGATTTGTCGCCCTAAAGCGCTTGTTATTCCTTTCGATTTGCTTCGCACGTCGTACATCACAGTCTTGTCCCCCTGCGTTGAGGGCGCAAGTGGCTACGCAATCAAATAAACACTGACCAGCCGAGCACAGGTTTATCGCCTCCCTGGGCGTCAACATCCCCTTTCTCAACCTCCCCTCGTAGGTTTTATATCCTCTTGTCTCCACTTAACAACTGTAAAAGACCAATTCTTCAGCTTCTAATCAACCAGTGCTTTACCAACCGTCCTCATCCTCTGCAATCCCTCCATCCCCTCCTTGCGAGCCTCCTTCAGATGATTGTGCGGCTGTCGAGGCGGCGGCAGCTGCCGCTGCCCGTTGTGCCCTTGCAGCCTTTTCTTTATCGGCCGCCTTTCGCTCTTCACGCCGCAGTGTTTGCTTCTCCGTGAAAATCATCGCGCCCACTCCCAGACTAACTCCCACCACACCTGCGATCACGCCCCCGATGACAGCGGGATCGACTTCCATCTTTATGAGATCGCGCTTGCGTTTACATGAAGAGGTACCAATCAAAAGATGCATGAAATTATACTGCTGTGATCTCTTATGCTGAGATGTGGACGACCTTGTATGCAAGCTGAGCGCTCGACCTGGGGCTGGAACGACGAAGGCTTGAGTCATCGCGGCTCCTAGGAGGCAGATTGCCATCAAGGCGAGGGCAACATTTTTTTGTGTTAAGACCATCGTGGCGCAGTGTCTGTGAAAATTGTAAATAATCACATTATAAGAGTGGTTTCACATGGTATTAGTTGTTTGGGTTGGAAAGGGCAGGGCAAGAACCGGAGACTCCCTAGCGTGTATTCCAGCGGACGACTTATATTATCTCAACAACTCGCCACCTCATGCTTCCGACGCAGGCATGAAAATTATGTCTCGAGCACAATTGAAAGTATCCCAGATCAAGCCTCCACCATTCTTTTTCTGCTACAATATTCGTGTGATTGAGGCTTGATTGACCAGAGGCATACTCCCACATTGGGGAGGGGTTTCATGGATCGGTGTTCGGAGGGTCTCGCGTGATGCTTTTTTACCTGTCGCACACGATCGCCAACCTCCTCACAATGACCACACATAACACATATAACTACACCAGCGCCACTCACAACACACCTATCAGTTTCTGGCGGAGCACAAGTAGGCATATCGGGAGGCTTTGTCTGCAAAACCTATGTCGGTGGCGCTGCCCACTGCTCCGCCTGTGGCGTCAGCGGGCTTGGACATCGACCTCGCGCTTGTCCAAGAGGCCGCTCAGACCATCAAAGCTTCCGTGCACCGCACGCCTGTCCTACGATGCCACGCTATTGAAAATGCGGCGTTAAGGAATGATTCAAATTTATCTTTCAGGCCGGAGTTCTTTTTCAAGTGCGAGCTTTTCCAGAAGACGGGTTCTTTTAAGGTCCGCGGCGCCTTGAACGCCGTGGCCCACTTGCCGTCAACTGTGACCGACGTCGTCACACACAGCAGTGGAAACCATGCACAAGCCCTCGCTTGGGCCGCCCGTACTAAAGGACTACGTGCACATATCGTGATGCCGCGTACAGCCCCCAAGGTAAAAGTTGATGCTGTTAAAGGCTACGGTGGACAGGTTTATTTGTGTGAGCCTACAGTAGAGGCCCGATGGGCCATGGCAGGAGAGCTGGTCGCATCAACAGGAGGCGCATTAGTGCATCCATCGGATGACTATTCCGTCATGGCAGGACAGGGTACGGTAGCTTTGGAATTTCTTGAGCAGGTCGAGGAAGAAACGGGGGGAATGTCTCTCGACGCCCTCATCATTCCGGTGGGCGGAGGGGGGCTACTTGGTGGCATGGCAGTGGCAGCCAAAGCGCTCCAACCCCACATTAAGATTATTGGGGCGGAACCTTCGATGGTCGATGATGCGTTCCGGTCCAAAGCTGCGGGCCATTTGTGCCTGCACCCGTCCCCCCCACCACGGAGCATTGCGGACGGTCTACTCACTGTATTGGGGCAACGCACGTATCCCATCGTGTCTTCAGACAAAGTGGACGCAATAATAACAGTATCGGAGCAAGAGATTGCGCAAGCCATGCGTCTGGTGTACGAAAGGATGAAGTTGGTGATAGAGCCAAGCGCGGGAGTAGGGGTGGCCGTTGCGATGAGAGGCGACGAGCTCGAGGCCGTGCTCGGCATCGGATGCCGGCGGGTCGGTGTGGTACTGTGCGGTGGCAATCTCGACATGGATAGGCTGGGCGGGATATGGCGCTTAGCGAGAGGAGAGGACGACGTGATGAGGGATAGGGAAGGGTCGGAGAGAGGAGAGAGAAACGACCAAGACGGGGTTGACACCAAGTAAAGGGACCGCGGGAGGCCCTTTCTGGGGCTTTGTGCACGCTCCATCCACAGTGTGCACGACAGCATGCGAAGCCGGTTAATTGACCTCTGAGCCAAGTAATAATCGTACGAGTCTATGACCCGATCACACTGATGTACTTACAAGTTTCTGTTTTCTGCTTTTTCTTGCACACGCATTGCTGTACTGCACTCAAGCAAACCAAAGTCCTTCACATTATGCCAATCAATTGTACAGGTATCCACTTTAATTCCGAGGAAAAGTTCCCTCTCCCACCACTCAGCAGCCGGGATGATCCGCAGCACCTCAATTTGCAAAAATCTCGCACGGAGGCCGAACGCCTACCACGGCAGCAACAGCTTTTCTTCCATGTCCTACCTACACGAAACAAAAATGCTCCATGGACGTTAAGTCAACAGTCCATTGCTTATTCTTTTCCCATCAAGGCCTGCTCCTGTCGCTCCGGTTCAAGACCCTAAATATTGAACTCCGGCGTGGGCAGCCCGTCTGCGTGGTCCTCCGACTGGATGTTCTTCTCCGCGATGCATTCCTCAACGGCTTGCTGCATTAAGCGGGGGATATCAGCCTGCAACCCCAGTGGCTGCGATAGGGCCCACTCCACACCCGGGAAGATGGAAGCGGCTTCCTCTAAGAGGTTGGGGATGTCCTCTGCCACGTGCCGCCCGCGGGATAGGAAGAAGGGATGGCAGATTATGAAAGTGGCCCCGCGTTCAACGCACCGACCAAATGCTGTGGCGATCGAGGGCTCACAAAGCTCCATGTGCGCAGGCTCCACGAGCTCGTACCCACTCAGTGCTTTGAATTCGGAGGCCACACTTTCGAGAGCCTCGTTGGCCTCTTTCCGACGGGAGCCATGGTCGACGACGATCACACCCACCTTGTACTCTTTTGGCTTTTGTTGTTGTCTCCTCCATCTTCTTTGTTGCTCCTGTTGCTCTTGAAAGCCGTGAGCGTCCTCCTCAATACCCAGGTCCTCCAGGTGCTGGGTCGCGGTGGATAATGTCTCCAGCATATTCCGGCGGTCTTTCGGCACCCATGAATTCATTGAACGGGAAGGTGATTGCATTTTAAACGCTGTAATTCGATTCACTGTACCGCCGCTAGTGGCGTGACCGCGGGTTTCGCTGCGTGTCAGTAGGGGCAACTTGAAGAGAAAGCCTTCACCTGTGAGTGCCATCCCCACTACCAAAAAAATGATAACCGGCGCAACGCATAGGCGTCCGGCCATACTAAGGATGGTTTGAAGAAGTTAAGAAATGCAGATCCGCTCTTCACGGGAGGAGGAGGGGATTTTTTATCGTGTGAGCTACAATGCAATTCCAGACGCGCCTGCTACCGATCCCTGGAAGGCGCCGTCTTAAAGGAGGCCAATATCACGCCAAGCAAGGACGAACTTGATTGTTGGGTGCCCGCTGATGGCGTTGTATACCCCAATTCGCCTGATTTCCCTGGGGACGAGGAAACAGGTGGGTCAATCAGAAGATGGCGACTCGGCAGGGGTGGTCGTCTCGCACGCCTGTCGCTTGTTCGCGAGGGGGAATGTTCCTCTCCGCCTGCCTCCGCGGTTGGGGCGGACGACGCACATCACAGCACTTGCTAGACTGCCATGCCGTCCTCGTCTCATGTATTTGCACAAAAACAGACGATTGTGCAGAGTAGCGACAAGATGGAGTTGGAAACGCCCTCACCACGACCACTTGACTCAATTCACGCCTCAGAGGCGGCCTCGGTGCCTACTGATGTGCCTTCCGACGAACCTCAGGACGCGGCGCGTCTCAAAGCCAACACAAGTGTTGACGTGATAGAGGTGAAGGGCCTATTGCGACAGGCGCTAGGTCAAGCCGGCATCTTGGACTACGTGATGGTACGCACTACGTCCCCAGCTAGCCTCGCATCCGGGCAGGTTTAAATCCTCAATTACTAAATCCTCGATCATTCAACTTGCAAATCAAAACAGTCTATGCTTCGAGCCAGTGCATACGTAGCAATCGATGGAACTCGGCCGGCACAGAGTGCTGAGGCTAGTGCGTCGGATTTACGCCTGATACATCCCAACCAAGACTTACTGTCTTTACGAGAAATGGATGAGGGCCGATTGCTATTAAATCTTACGGCTGAGCTGCTTAAAAGTATGAATATGCAGCAGACGTTGAGCGTATTCGAACGAGAAGCCCACCTACACCCCAACGGTCCCATACTTTCAGAGGAGGACGAGATCACCGCGGAGAAGGAGCGATTATCGTGGTTCTCTTCTGTACGGGAAGAGGGTGCGCAGGTGCTCGGGCTCGACGCTCATGCAACCGGTCCTCTTCTCTTACAGCTTATGCGACGACACCAGCAACACGTGGTGAACAGGCTTCATCAGGGCAGAGGGGAAGAAAAGGAAGTGCTCGACGGCACAGTGCACCGTGACATTCAGCAGTCGCCGGCCCAAATAGCAGCTGTGGAGAGGGAAAATGGCGGAGAGAATGTGAATCAAGGCGCTGACGAGGATACAACGCATGCAGAGGGCGAGATGGCCGATAGGAACAGGTGAGCTGATGTGCTCCGTCCCCTGTTTGGGGGGAAATTGGACCCTTGAGAGCAATCCATTCCATCTGATCTGAATCTATTTTCATTGGCGTCCATCAGATGTAGCGCTAGGAATGAAGAGTCTATGAGTGCAAGGAAGTCGAAGTTGAGCAAAAGCAATGATGCCAGGAGTATCGGCAGCCAAATACTCGGAAATGGCGAAAGCGGAGGGCATGGGAGGCTTGAGCGGTCTATCAATGATAACTGTATGAAATCTGATTGATGCAACGATGGAAATTGGCCATTGCGCGTTGTATAATGTACATTCTTTGGCGATCGCTGCGAAACACGAGAATCGAAATACTGGCAGAGACTTCTCGGGCAAAGTCATCTTGTCGTTGAAAGTAGGGGACATTTATTTGCTATTCCCGAAAGCGTTGACCATCATCCTTGATAAATAAAGTACGAAGACAAATTGCAAAATGTCTACCTGCAGTGGAATGCATCGCTCAAAACTTCGCGCAACATGAAAGCATTTGCATTTTGTAGATGTGGAATTGGGCAACTGGTGCGTATATCGATATTCGTGTAGCATTTATCTCCATTTATCTTTAGTGAGCAAGATAATGCAAAAAAGTGGGCGAAAGTGGGCCGCGAGTTGTGTGTATGTGTCATGTCCGCGCTCTCCACGGACAGGACCTAGGCAAAAGTTTAAATTTTTGAAAAGGGATTTCAACGGAAATGTTCCCCGACGAAGGGCAGGCGTCGCACCGTGCTTGCTCAAGGTGCATACCACCCATTTGGCGTGCATAATGGCGACAATTTACTCTCAATATTGCTTTCTAAGGGCTGATGACCACAACTTGAAACGGAGGAGGCCGAATTTCACTGGTCATACTTCTTTAACTCTTCCTTTTTCTCACCAAGAGACGACATACAAGGCATATGCAATTTGTCCTCCATCTTTTGTCTCCTTGACAAAGAAATGAATGTACTTTATTCTAGTCCTATCTGCTGAGGTGTCTTTGCACAACAGATTGAAAGCACACAGGCTTCTCGTTTCACTCTTTTTTATTAAATTCAAGTTCTTCCGTTCTATCAAACAGATTGCCAAACGTGGGGGCAGTGGAATACCAATTGTAAATCACGTGAAAGCCGGTAAGGCACAGCACTTTCTCCGCTATTTCTTAAAATCCAGTAATGCTGAGACGGATAGCTTTGGGTTTGTCAGGAGTTGCGGTATTGCTATCGGTGTTAAATTGCGATGCCGGCAACCCAAGGGTGAGTAGAATTACTTCTACGCGTGAAACAAGCGTTATGCTGCCTACACGCTCAAACCGCATTTCTCAGCCAATATTCTTGTTAAACGCTTATATTGCTATGTTCAAGGCTCGAGAACATTGTACTATTCATTATGTCTCAAATCAGCACATCCCTTGTCTTTTCCCGTTTCAGAGCCGGCGGGTCCAGTTCGATGCGAAAGCCCAGACGTTGCAAGACATTGAAGATTGGAAAGAAGTTGTTGATCCTGATACATGCCCTGTGAAGCAGTACTCAGTCGCGTTGACGCTAACAGCAGTAACTTTGGCCGATGGTCTTTCGTGTTTTAGTGCTGAGGGCGGCGTCAGTCCATTTGTACAGTTTGAAATGGGAGGGAAGACTATACGCAGCAGAACCGAGGAAGACCAACAATTTCCTGTGTATCTTGAAACATTCCAGTTGGGTTGCCAAGACATTCAAGAGCCTTTAGTCATTTCTGTGGTGAATTCTCAAACTGGTCAGACATGCTTCTCGAATACGGTCAGGCACTGGTCCTACGGCCGTACAGGCGTTTACACAGATACACAGCCCGCACTCAGTGAAAATGCTCGCTCGGGTGGTACTGGTCTCATCAAAGACACGCAGCAGAGCTATTCGTACGTGCTTAAGACGGGCCCCAGTACCATGGATTTGACCATTAATGCCCTTCCGGGTCCCCAAGAGACAGCTTCCAAATGGAACGTCCACACCCCCGCGGATATCTTTGGAATCGTCTTCGGCATGATGATCTTCGTTGGTGTTGTGGGTTATTTTGTGTGGAAAATTCGCAACTCCGCCTCCGGACCTGCACCTGCTCCTGCGCCTCCCTCTGCGCCCGAAGCTCTGGCAATGTCCTCCCACGGGACCGAGAACCGGAAAAGTAAGAAGATGACCGAGCCTGCCGCGGATTTGGCAGCCGCATAAGCAACAACATGTGCACAGAATCTGCCGTGAGAGGACCAGAAGACGGGAAAGTCGCACACGGTCGGCGAGATACGATTGTTTGGCTGGGATGACCAGGAGCGAGAGAATCAAGATGGATTGTAGGATGGATAAGGGGAGGTGAAATAGATGGAAGATCGTCAATGTAGACTTTGCTTGCTGCATTCTGCAATCTGGGCTCGTCTATTTCGATCCCCATTGGCGGGAGAAGGAGGAAGTGAATGGAAGTACAAGGTGAAAATGATAACCTAAGTCAGCACAAGTGTTTCTGTGGATATGAGAGTATCACGTCATATCTTGTGAGCCTGCACCTGAACAGAAAACGTGGGTGCCTGGAAAAAACAAGGAAACACCACCTCGAGTCCTCAATATTGGTGTGAACGAGCACCTTGCAGTCCGCCCTGAGCAGGTGCACAGAACCTCCCGATCGGCCATGCATCAGTTCTTCATTGCAGTCAGACGTGATCCTTCATTCTTTGCATCTTTTGTTCTCATGATTCATGACCGCCCCAGTATATTCACCTGGACATGGTCTTGTTCGCATCTTGGGAGAGGCGACATTACCCCTCCCTTTTTCGTCTTTCCCCTTTCTTTTGTACTGGCCACTATCCCGTTTCTGGCGGGACTGAGGGGGGCGAGGGGGGGGTACCGGTTGAAAAATACCCCATACTTAACATGTCCTTAACCGTCTCGTACGTGGTCCAGCTAATCGCCACGGATGGAGTGTGCACCAGGAGCCGTGGTACCATTCCTCGGAAGAAGCCCATCGCCCCTTCCGCCGCATGTATCTGCTTGGCTGCGTCCATGATACCTTTGTATCGTAAGCGTGTGTGCTCTGCACGACGACAGCCCCCGTCCGAGGAGGAGGTCACGTGGCTTCGCAAAGGAGGGACAGGCGGGAGGGAGGGGGGCACCGAGGGGCTGACCCTGGAGCCTGCGGGACTCATCGCTTCGTGAGCGGCAGCCAGGGGGGACATGGAGGCCGACGTCGGTCGATGGAAGCCAGGCGAGACTGTGTGTAGAGCACCATTACCGCGTCCTACCTCGCCGGCCCCCGGAGGCCTCCCGTGGGGGGCGTGGCCTGTCGAGCGCGTCGTTTGGATGGTCACTTGCGTTTGGAGCCGCGTTTTTATCAGATCCAAGGGTGTCGTGGCAGCCGCTGCCAAAGCCCCGGCGCCTGAACCCGCGAGCAAGTAGGTCCCGGTAGTATAGTCTCCCGCTGGCTTGAGCAAGCGTTTGATGCTCTCGTTAGCTGCAACCATCACGCCACCGTAGGGCAAATTCATAAAGAGGGTCACGGGCAGGCTCAGGTAAAATGCTCGGACGCCTTCTTGGCGGGCAATGGACACAGCACAGTGTGCGAGCCCTTTATAGTACCCCAGCTGCAGCCTCTGCTTGATCACGTCCATTGGCGTCATGATCGAATCGTGAAACAGGGTGGCCACAGCCCCCGCAGCAGCCGCCCCCATCACGTTGTGCTCGCGCCCATTCACACCAAAACGCTCCTTGCAGGACTCAAGCGCGCTGAAATACGCGGCGTGGGCTGGCACGCATGCAGAGAGCATGGTGCTCACCCCCCGCCATAGCCGGAGGGTTCCCTCTTTCTGGACCAACCGAAAGGCCGCCTCAAATGAGGTCAGGCCTACGCTGCCTTCCACTACCGACGCCCCTCGCGCCGCCGCTTCTCCTAGCCCTTCTCTTCCGCTGACAGCCGCCGCAGCTGCCACCACTGTCCGCTGCTTCAGGCAATTGGCTGTAAAGCTGCACTCTTGACACTGCATGAAGGTCTTGATCGTGTCCACCGGATACATCAGTGTGTGTTCTGCGATGCCCGCAATACTCCCCGCAATCATGTGGTGCACAAACGATCCTGTCTTGGGATCCCAGTCTTCCCAATCCAAATCCGCATCTCCCCCTCCAATGCCGTGGCACTCAGCAGGAGCCGTCTGCCTGCCTCCGGACACTAGAAAGGCAATTATCTGCTCCATGTCCCAGAGCAAGGACTACTTCCAACTGATCTCCTCCCAAGGTCTTAAACGCTTCCACCTCAGGATATATTACTGTTCAAAATTTGTGCATGCTCGTGTGAGAGTGATGTCGAGAGATGTACCCAGACGGAAGCAAATATCCATTCCCCCCTCCCCCTCTTTTTCCTCCGCAAAATTCTAAGTGACTGCATCACAGCGGCACATTTTTAACAAAGAACAATGTAAAAGGCATTACCTGGCGGTATGCTTTAATCCGACCAGCCACCCTCGAGGTTGTCTGCGGGAGGGGACGAGTGTATGGAGCTCTTCTGCGAGCGCTGTCCTCCAGGAGCCTCGCGTCTCCACCTTTGCTTGATTTTTTCCCCCTGCACCGATGAAACACCGCAAACCCTCCTGTGTGGGCCAGAAAAGAGTATAAGTCGTAAATTTACTGCGCCATGCGGCACCAAAAAGGCGCCAAAAGGGACGCGGTAGTATGTCTTCGTGGTTGCGCCCTTCTTGTAATACCATCCGAAGCCCGAGCGAGGGCGGCGAGCGAGGCATACGTCGTCCGAAAATTGCTATGACGGAACTACGAGACAAAGGGTCATGATTGTGCTCCATCAAGCTCTTGAATGCTCTCAAGAGCTCATGCGGAGACAATGAGATGGACATTAAATAACTGGTGGTGCTTGAAAAGGCAAAGAAAAGGTGCAGCAAACGATGTACACGATAGCACTGCACACATTTGTTGCGCCAATTACATCTTTTCGTTTATTGTAGTTGTTATGATTGTCTTCCGAAATTTCCAGTATCTACATTTCAGCTTTGAATTGCAGGCTTCGCGAAGGCGATATTTACTGGTCTGTCAACACAGTTTTATTCAGGAAGAGCCTTGCCTTGCCGACGGGGCTATATGAAGCAGGAAGCCCTGTCGAATAAGGCCTTCGACATCAGCGCGCCGCAAAAAATGATTTGTACCTCTCTCCAAATTAACAGGGCCCTGATCAGTCATGATTTCCCCGCAATCGGCCAACACGCGAACTTCGATGCATATTTCCTTCGGAGGCTGTCGTCAGGTAATGGAAGGAAGGACAGCAAATGAGTAACTCTTAGCATGAAGGACAGATTGACGGACTCAGGGGAGAGATTGAAGATAGCGCTTCTTTCATGCGAAGATCTTTCAAAAACTTACCAAGGTCGAGCCAGTAAGGTCAAGCAAAGGGTAGTTGCCCATGTAGTCAGAAAGAATCTTGTCGTAAGAAGCAAAGAACTCGCTTTCCTTTGCGGATAACTTCCGTTGTAAGCGCGTAGGGATGATGGCACCCCCTGTTTCCCAACGCAGGTCCCGAACCTTGTCAAGGCGATACTGTCAGGATGGGAGCATGTTCGTGTGTGAGCCCGCAACCAGTTCGAAGTCAAGTGTGAGCAACGAGGTTATAACGCTGTGGTGGATGAAGCTCTTTATCACAAGTGCCAAATGAAAATATTGCTAATCCTTGTTTTGCAGTGCAAGCTTTCATATCTACGTGTAAGTAAGGCGTCCCTCCTCATGCTATGGCACAAAATGGACACAGCTTGCGCCCTAAAATGTCAAGCCATGTTTACCCCATATTAGTATTTACCTGCATGTAAGCCAGTAAGCATCGTTTGTTCCGAAGAATGTGTTGCAGGTGCACCGTGAGCGCTACTAAGTATTCGGGCGGCACTTCGGTCTTTGACAATGCGGAATCAAATGGGAAAAAAATGCATGGGGCATTTGATGAAGTGGGGTTTGGATACAAACATTCTTAAGAATCTGCGTCTCACTCTTGGTCACACCCTCTTTGCGATGATCACGGACTTCTCGTTTACCATAGGCCTGAATACTTCATGCTTGTTGTGCATCCCACAATTTGTCCTTCCACGTGTGCTATGTATGAGCATGGGTTTCTCATGCATCATACTTCATCATTTTTGGGGTGATTATATTAAGCTTTCAACAGGATATCTGAGGTGAGCCTCGAGACTATTGCTTTCATTTTCAACGAGTATCTGCATGTCAATGTTGTCTTTCGAGCTCTTACCATCTCTTGTGCTAACGCTGGCCGGATTTGGGCCATATGCCCTTGACACTCTTGCAAGCAGCGGCTCACGGCATCTTCATTGTACAAAGGCAACCAATCACTTCGTTTTAAGTCTTGCAAAAGCTCACGTCCCTTGAGTCCAAAGTCCATTACTTCCGTCGTTGTAGGTCGATGAGAATCACAAGGAAGACGGGCTTAAGTCTGTTTTGAGGGGTTAATGCGGAAAGAATAGATGATAATCGTTGGCGCTCCTCAGCGGCCATCTCGACGCGGAAGCAAGCCTCTCATCTGACTGTCTCTATCATGAGAGGTAAAGTTGACAGAATGGCAATTCATACGTCAATAAATAGTGTGAAGAATACTAACAGGCTCTGCTATGTCGGAGGCTCGCTTCGCGCCATTCTTCGTTTTCATTCCGTCGCTTGAAAATTCAAAAAACCGTTGTTCGGTGCCAGCTGGTAGCCCGATAACTCCTTTCACCAATCCACATCCCTTGTCGACATTCTTTCGGATTGACACAGGTGAGAGGCCCTTCCAAGTACTCTCTGTAACATCGTCATGACTATTTAACGAAACGTGAAGCATGTGTGGCGCATGACTGATCACATTTACACATCTATGCGCGTGTACAATGACATCCCTCCCTCAAGTCCTCCGCCGTACGGTCCTCTATCAGAAAATCTCTCATCTGTCTTGGCATTTTTTCGGAAGTTCATACCCCTTACAATCAGTATTTTAACGTTACTGAGCAATGTGCTCATTCCTCAACACACTGCAATCACACTTATTGGCGCGTCATTATACTATGAAAGGGGAAGAAAATAGGGAACAAAATTTCAACTATAGCACATTCGTCGCCCCCTCGTGTTCTTCTGGCATCTACGCGAAAAAAAAGTACTAAATTCATGATAACTTTGTGGTCTCCATACATCAAATAGAGGGGACGTGTATTTGCCTCTTCGAAAAAGTCCTCTGCTTAAGCGGTGGCTGCGTGTCCGCTTGTGGCAGCACCCTGCCTCAAAAACACTTTATCTCCCAGGTTCAAAAACCCGGACAGGAGTATAAAGTGCTTTAAAGCATTGAGATGGCGCGCATCGAGGGATTTTTGCTCAAGAAATCTTACATCTCTTACCGTCCGCGGTACTTCGAGCTTGATGGATCCAACCTGCTCTACAAGACCTCGAAAGAAGACGCCAAGGAGCGGAGCCTTATGTCTCTCACAGGAGACAGCCAACTAATCGAGTTCAGAGCAAAGCGAGGTAAGATGGGCAAGAAGGTATCGATGATTTTGAATGACATTTTGAGACCAATACACTACGATATTTCTTCATGAGATCATTGTACGGCTCTGCATGGATTCTCGGTGTAAATCTTCCAATAGGGGTCTTTACAGTCTAAAACACTTATAGATCCACTTTTCTATACCCACTTGCCAACCTACGATTTTCAAAATCTTCTATGGCGACAGCATTTCAAATTACAACGGGGACCAAGACCTGGTTTATAAAAATTGCTGATGACGATAAGGATGAAATCCTTTTTAATTGGGTCTCAGCAATCCAAGGAGCCATCGCCCACCTCAAACAAGGAACTCTATCACCCCCCATTGTGCGTTCCCTCGAGCTTAGGCACCACTCCATCGCTGGCCGTGACTTCGTCATGGATTCCCGGTACACCGAGCTTAAGTACGTGCTAATTGGTGGATGCTCCATCGGTGCCAGCCGAAGTAGCAGACTCCCCAACGCGGACGCGATGTCTGAGTCAATTCAACCTACGTGTTAGTCGAACACCTGAACATAGTTACTCCTATACCTTCAGGCTGAAAATTTCTTTTCTTATCCTTTCACGACTCTCTCCTTCCCGCAGGCAACTGGGCAGCGGCGCCTATGGCATGGTAGTCTCCGCGTTAGATACTCAGACTGGCAAAAGAATTGCAATTAAGAAATGTGCAAACCTATTTGTCGACCCAGTCGATGCCCGAAAAATCGGTCGTGAGGTCCGTATCATGTCTCAGCTCGCCCATCCGAACATCATCAAGATCGTGGACGTCCTGCCCCCAACGACCGCGGACTTTGATGACGTTTACATGGTAGGGGAGCTCATGGACGTGGACCTACACCGTGCCATCTACTATGGTAGACCCCTATCTCCGGAGCACGTCCAGTTTTTCCTGTATCAGATCCTGTGCGGGATTAAATATATCCACTCGGTGGGTATTGTTCACAGGGATCTGAAGGTAAGTGCGCGTAGAAGGGCGACATGTTACCTATGGCGAGTTTTGTGCATGTGGGCTTAGCAATCGATATAAGAGCACACTCATCTGATTCTCGGGATTTCTCTTCTATTTACAACATTTTTCAAATGTCGCCTTTTCGGGCAAACAGCCCTCGAACATCTTGGTCAACTCTAATTGTGATTTGAAAATCACCGACTTCGGACTCGCCCGGCGCATCACAGACCAGACGCGCGACTTGACGGAATATGTCGTCACCCGCTGGTATCGGGCTCCCGAGGTCATGCTTTCCTCCTGCCAATATAACAAGAGCGTGGACGTCTGGTCCGCGGGCTGTATTTTCGCTGAGATGCTCCAGCGAAAACCCCTTTTCCCGGGAGACAACTATCGCCACGTCCTCCGTCTTATCACGAAGGTGACTGGCTCCGCCACCGAAGCAGATTTGTGGTTTGTTAGCAACGCCAATGCCAAAGCTTACATGCTTCAGCGGCTTCCTACGTATCAACGCATGGATCTCCGCGCTTTATTGCCAAATGCGTCGGCCGACGCCTGTACTCTGTTATCCAGAATGTTGGAATTTAATTTTGCCAATCGGATAAGTGTAGACGAGGCGCTGGCTCACCCGTACTTTGCTGAGATCCGGGATCCGACTTGGGAGATGGAGGCAGGGCCGGACGCTCTGGAATGGGGGGATATTGATACTGTAGAGCCGACACGTCTGGCGATGCAACGAATTATTATGGAGGATGGAGCTCGATTGAATTCTGCGAACCTGAGTATTTTGGAAGAGATTCAACGGAAATGTCATGGATTGAGTGGCGGGGCAACAACCGGGATGCGTGCTGCATGATTTTAATGGCCTGGAAATAGGTGGGAAACCGTTCATTAAGGCGAATGAAATTGAGTACCCGCAGCCGTGATGATTGTGAAAGTGTTCTTTTCGCTTCCAGAAAAGACGTATTACAAAGGGAGAGAAGGCTTTGTGCTGTGTATGTGCATAGTTGAATGGAAAGGGGATCCTAATCCATCCAATACTGGTGACGCAAATTCCATAATCAGGCCTTTGCCAAAAACAAACTCTGAGTGATCACAGGATATGTAGATAAAATGAAAAAAAGGAAGACCATTCGAAGTAAGACAGCCGGTCGGCTTCTTGTAAATGTACTGAGCCACGTACTCACGTACTCATGATGTCCAAACAGCATGAATGGAGCTACATCTAAATGTCTCATGAATAGCAGCTGGCAAAAGAGGTCCGTGTTCTTACTTTACGTCAAGTCCAAGCCATCAAACTAAGTAACGTTTCATACCTGCTGCGCTGCTCCTGAGGACATAACATGCAGCTGTCCCTGGAAAAAGCATTTTTGGGTACAAGTGTGCTGTCGTGGATTCCTTTTTTGGGTTGCCTCCGGGCCTGTGTCCAGGCATTTCCGCCAGTCCAAGCGTCCTTCGAGGTTGAGAGAATGCTTGAAGCTTCAAATTTCCGTTACGCATGGTATGGTCTCGCCACCGGGCAAGCGCGGCGTATATGCATAGATGCATGTTTGAGTGATCCCGCAATGCCATTCTTTAGATATGTACACACTTATCTCAATTCCTGTTTCTCAACCCGTTCATTTGTTCGGTACTCTCATACTTGGGCACCATATTAGACCAGTTCCCCAGTTTGAACGCTGCGAGTCTCTTCCTGGCTGTTGACAGACCAAACAGACAGTCATGACGCGAATAATCAGAGGGCGTGGATGGCAAGTCAAAGACTTTCTACTCCTTATCTGTATGCTGGGAATTTTGTCTCTCGCGTTGTCGGGTCAAGAGCGCCGTGAGGTAAGTCTGTATGAAGCTGCAAATGCTTTTTTACATGGGCCACCGTTTTTTAGGGCCGGATGGTTTTTTGATCATCGATTGACTTAAGCTCTGCATGCTGCCATACGATTCTTTTCAGACATTTCTTATGCTCTTCTTGATAGCTTTTCATTGTGTTGGTCTTGATCGTATTACTTGTACTAGCATGGAGAGCTTAAGGCTCAACAGCCACTAACTCCCTATCTTTGTACACAACAGCTGCAAGGCGATGGGGAGGACCTGAATTATTTCGACGCCCCAGAGCTTCCTTCGTCTGGTGGTGTGACTGATACTGGAGACAATTCTCTGGCCCCGACGCGGGCACCAACCGAGCCCACGGACTCTGGGAATGGCTGGAATGTGTCCCCGTCCCCTACAGCCGCCTTTGGCCCCACACTGCACCCAATCTTCTCCCCCACGACCTCGCCTACGCCCGCCCCCACAAATCTACCACCGACCCATGTCAGCATTATCTTCAACCTCACCATTAGGTTCCCAAAGCCTACTCCGTCCGACCTGTCGCCCGCCAACTTCCCTACCTATGCTCCTGCTCAGAACGTAATCAAGGTACTCGAGGGTGACAGCGAGGACTCGAGTCGTAATCCAGGCTACGCATGGACACATGTAAAGAAGCCCATGTATCATTCCATCGTTAGATCATCTCCCCTCTCTCCTCCCAACAGGACGCCCTGTCCCTCGCGGTCACTGTCATAAAGCGCGCTGACATCAATGAAGTACGATCGAACCGCCTTCGAAGATACGAGCTCACGGTACAAGTTCGAGTTACGACTCTCCTGATTACAACCGGTTATGCAGATGGTTTGACGTTCTACAATGCCTTAGTGCGGCAACTTTCCACAACCAAGAAGGATGGCACCCTCAATCGGTACTTGCAAGCTGCTGCCTTCAGCAATGGGGTACAAGCCTTCGAGCAGGCATACATTAAATCATATAGGGTTCCCGATAAGTACATGGTCAATGGACAAGCTATGTCTGTGGTAATTGCAGCCGGGGACACGGAGGAAGCCCCCAAACGGGGCCTTCCTCTTGCTGTGTTGATCCCTTCCGTAGTCGTAGGATTACTGCTTCTTTTTGCTATGATCGCCTTTGCCCGACAACAAACTAGACTCTTCCATCAGCAGCAGGAGCAGTTGGCGGTGATGGACTTAGCAGGATCAGCAAGTGGGGAAGAGGAGGATGAGGGAGAGGGAGAAAGATAAGTAGGAAGGCTTGTATAATTATACATACGTCTAAACAGCATTTGTTGTCCATATAACGAGAGAAAGAAATGCAAGCACGATACAGTCCTGAGAATGGATGCTCCTTTTGTCCAAAACTGCTCAACAAAAACGATGATAGACCGTGGGATAAAGAAGAGTAAATCGACTTTTCCATGTTGATCCCAGAGCTCAGCGTAGTCTCGTGTCCTCTCCCTTTTTTTACCAGTGGCCATGCACAGGAAGATTTCTACTATGAAATATGCCCGCATGTGTTACCATGAAACAACTTGTCAAATCCAGCCCACAAGGTCTATCCTCTCTACATTTATTGTGCGCCAAAGCATGGAAAACGTAAACCTGAAGGCGGCGGCTTGGCACCAGGAGGTAGTCACTACGCGGCCGCAAACTCATCCCTCCCACGAGAAACCATTGCGCTCTGTTCCCCGTTCCGCTTGCGTGGAAGACTGATCACGACGACAAAAAGCATTCTGTGCGGTTGAGCCCCCCCCAAAAGAATAAAACGGACGCAAACGTGTCCTCTATGTCAATCGCTGACCCCTCATCGCCTAAGCACAAGAAATGCGAATGCGCGCTTGGCCGCAGCAGGTACAGCAAGACCGAAAAAAAATCGTCCTCTCGCTTACACGTTTTTCACTCATTCTTCCTCCCGGCGTACTCCCGTATTTGGTCTTGCGATTGCGATGGCTCCAGACGGTGAGGCTTTATGTTGTTGTGTTGAGTTCCCAGACGTCCGTCTGACGTGATGAGACGCTCTGATGTCAGAGCGGTATCTTGGGAGATAAGATTAGCCGGCACGCGGAGACGGCGCGGCGATTAATGGACTCTGCGGGCGATGCACTTGGGTATTCAAGTGGTGCATTCTCAGTGGACGTGTCAGCCGTTTTTGAGGCATTGGACTTTCTCCAAGCCAACTTGCCCTGTATTGCAGAGGCTTATCTTGCACCGATGAGATGCTCAGACCATTTCCACCATTATGGCAGGGTCGGCCGGCGTGAAATGTGTCGTGATGACTCATCGTATCTCTTTTCCGACAGGAACAACCTCAGCACACTCGCTTTCCTCGTCTACAACCATGTCTCTTGCTCAAAACAAGTCTTTAAAGGAGCACGATCCTGTCTTGTACGACCTTATTCAGCAGGTAAAGTAGGAGGGTGGGAATGTGGCGTACGTTTCAGAGCCGAGTGCACGATCAGACCGGCTGCGCGATAGGACTTGCGTGTGAGTGTGATTACAGTCTTTCCTGTCTCCATGCGAGCCCTCCCTTACTCTCTTCATTTCATGGTAGAAAATAAAAATCACTGACACGTTGGCATATTCCATATCAGGAAAAAAATCGTCAGGCTACTTCTTTGGAGCTGATCGCCTCCGAGAACTTCACCTCCGCGGCTGTCATGGAGTGCCTGGGCTCCGTTCTGACGAACAAGGTGAGCTCGGATGTCCATGTAAAAGTTTCAGTTGGTGTAGCTATAGGAAGTCTTGCTTTATAACAACGCGACCTTCGGCCCAGGCTCTTCGTCTTGTTGGCAGCGCAAATACAGATCACCCACAAGCATACTTTTTTCCCCCCTCCAATTCTCTAGTACGCCGAGGGTCTGCCCGGCGCCCGCTACTACGGTGGCAATGAGGTCGTGGATCAAGTGGAGAACTTGTGCCGCGACCGGGCCCTCCAAGCCTACCGCCTCGAC
>Ga0102934_1000099_pt1 | contig 45595 bp, 45 predicted proteins | sample SalPonR2_A_D1_MG_FD_78175 | JGI IMG/M metagenome (GOLD analysis project Ga0102934, IMG submission 78175) | Salt pond soil microbial communities from South San Francisco under conditions of wetland restoration - Salt Pond MetaG R2_A_D1_MG | ecosystem: Environmental > Aquatic > Marine > Intertidal... | reverse complement strand
TTATCATAGTTTTCATTATCTTCTTTTAGATTATTCTTTTTTTGAATTTCTTGTTTTTCTTTTTCTATTTCTTCAATATTCTTATCTTTTGGTTGATTATTTTCATAATCCTGATTTTCTTCCTGATTATTCTTTTTTTCTATTTGGTTCTCTCGCGTATATTCTTCTTTCTCTTTTTCTGTTTCTTTAATAGCTTCTTCTCCTTGTTTATAATCTTCTTTATTTTCAGTATTTTGTTTTTTCTGGTTTTTTTCTTCATATTCTTCTTTCTCTTTTTCTGTATCTTTTACAGCTTCTTCTCCAGATTCGTAATTTTCATTCTCTTTGTTTTCTTTTTCATTGCTCTGGTTTTCATTATTATTTTTATTATCATCTTTTTTCTCTATCTTCTCCATTTTTTCTTGCTCTTCATCAGGGTCTTTTCCAGCTTCTAGTTTAGAAACATATTCTGCAATTTCAGCAGCCATATCAGCATTAACACTTATACTGTCTATACCCTGACTAACAAGATATTTAACCATTGGTTTTTTACTTCCTGCCTGACCACAAATACTTGTTTCTACACCATATCTTTTACAAACCCTTATAACAAAACCTAGCTGGTGTGTTACAGCAGGGTGCATTTCATCAAAAAGATTTTGTACTTCAGTATTCCCTCTATCAACAGCTAAAATATACTGGGTTAAATCATTAGTTCCAAAAGAAATAAAATCTAAACCTTCTTCACATAAAGATTTAATTATTTGTACAGCAGCAGGAGTTTCAACCATTACACCTACCTTTACATTATTAAATTCAATTTCCTTTAGTAATTTTTTAACTTCTCTTAATTCTTCAACTGAAATCAGCTGAGGGAGGAGAAAACCCATTTTTGTTCCTTTGTCTTCTGCTGCACGTTTCAATGCTTTAAATTCAGCTTTAAGTATCTCAGGATGTTTTAAACCATATCTTATACCATGTATCCCTAACATAGGGTTGTCTTCAGGTTCTTGAGGAGCTCCCTCTAGGTTTTTGTATTCATTTGTTCTTATATCAGAAGTTCTTACCCACATTTCATCAAAGTATTCTGCAATCTCTTTTATCCCGTTATAAATTATGTCTTCATAATCTTTTACTGCCTCTTTATCAACAAAATATTGAGGATGTTTCCCTGATTCAGCAATTATGCCTTCCATTCTTGTTAACCCTACTTTCTTGATTTCTGTTTTAGCAGCTCTTTTTGCAAAACTAGGCAAATCAACTAATGTTTTTATCTCAGTTTTAGTCTCAGCTTCTACTGGTTTGATTTCTTTTCTAGTTTCTTCTGCAACCTTCCCTCTAAAAACCTTGCCTGAATTAGCATCAACAGTTATCTCTTGTCCATCTTCTAATTCTTGTGTAGCATTTCCTGTTCCTACAATACACGGAATCCCCATTTCTCTTGAAACAATTGCAGCATGAGCAGTCATACCTCCTTCATCTGTCACAATCCCAGAAGATCTTTGCATAGCAACCACCATATCAGGATTAGTCATACCTGTAACCAATATATCTCCCTCTTTTATTTTGTCTAAATCATTCAAATCTTCAATAATTTTTACTTTTCCTACAGCTACACCTGGAGAAGCACCTAAACCAGCAACAATCTCATCTCCAGAAATTTCTTGTTTACTTTCTTCTTTATCTTCTTTTGATTTTTTCTTTATTGTTGTTACAGGTCTTGTTTGAACAATATAAATTTCATCATTTTCAATAGCAAATTCAATATCTTGTGGTTTTTGATAATGATCTTCTAATCTTAAGGAAATTTCAGCCATTCTTTTTATTTCATGTTCGCTTAATACCTGTTGATTTGCTTTTTCCTCATTAACCTTAACAACAGCTCTCTCTCCTGAAGCCTTTCTTGTTATAGCTACTTTTTTATTAGCGATTTTTTTGTCTTTAATCTCCATTGCTTTAGAAACAATATATTTATCAGGAGTAACCTGTCCAGAGACAATTCCCTCTCCAAGACCCCATACAGCTTCAATAATTATTTCTTCTGTTCTTCCTGTGGGATCTTTAGAAAAAGCAACACCTGATTTCTTTGAATCAACCATTTTTTGAACAATTACAGCAAGACTTGATTCACCATGAGGAAAATCCTTTTTATTTCTATAATATGTAGCCCTTGCTGTGAATAATGAGGCAAAACATTTCTTAATGTTCTTTAATAAATCATTTTCTCCCTTAATATTAAGATAGGTATCCTGTTGTCCTGCAAAACTTGCTGTTTCAAGATCTTCTGTAGTTGCAGAACTTCTTACAGCTACAAAAACAGGCTCTGAAGAGTTCCTTAAAATATCTAATGCACTTCCAACCTCTTGGGACTGTGTGTCAGGAGCATCTAAATGTTCATAAGATTCTTTAATTTCCTTTTCCATTTCTTTTGGCATGGAAGAATTAGTTATTAGTTTCCTTATTTTTTCAGTTGCTTGATTCAATTGTTTAGTATCTTCATAATCTATACTATCCAATATTTCCTTTATCTTATCTTTAATGCCTGCTTCTTCAATAAAATAATCATAAGCTTGCGCAGTAACAACAAACCCAGGAGGAACAGGTATTTTATTGTTATACATCTCACCCAAATTAGCACCTTTACCTCCTGCTACAGGCCCTGATTTTTTATCTAATTCAGAAAACCACTTAATAAAATCTATCTTTTCTTTCTTTTTTTCAACAGAATCTTCATTATTTGACTCTTTTTTGCTTATATCTTCTTGAGATTTTACAGCATCTTCAATTATTCCCATTTTACACTACTCTTTTTAACTTATTATTTATAATAAAATTGGATTAATAAATATTTGGGTTTTTTAGAGTATAAAAATGAGGGTTATTTAAAATTTATAAAATCTAAGAAAGTCCCAAGAGTAAAAAAGAGAAATTTTATTAAATACCAAAAAATACCAATTCTTATGGTATCGAAAAAAGAGGTTAGAAAATCTACTAATAAGAAGTTAGAAAAAAAGAAAAAACTTTCTAAAAACAAAAATGAAAAAGAAGAAAGTACTATAAAGAAAAAGGAATACCCTGAGATTAAAGAAAAAGAAAAAAAAGGTCTTTCAAATGAAGAAGCTTCTAAAAGACTTAAGAAACATGGAGAGAATAAAATAAAAAAAGAAAAAACTGTCAAACCAATAAAAATATTCTTTTTACAATTCACTTCCCCTTTAATACTTTTGTTAATTGCAGCAGCACTTGTTTCTTATTCTATGAAATTTTTACCTGGAGAAGAAGCCCGTGTTATAGATACTATTTTGATTTTAGGTATTGTTTTAATATCCGGAATAGTAGGGTTTTTACAAGAGTACAAAGCAGAAAAATCTGTTAAAGCATTACAAAAAATGGCTACTCCAAAAACAATAGTTATCAGAGGGGGGGTTAAAAGGGAAATTCCAATAAATAAGGTTGTTCCTGGAGATGTTGTTTTATTGGAACAAGGAGATGTAGTTCCTGCTGATTCTGAAATTTTTGATCAAACTAATTTAAGAATTGATGAATCTATTTTAACAGGAGAGTCTGAATCTGTTAATAAACAGGCGGGGGAGGTAGTATATAAAAATACTTCTGTGTATGTAGGTCATGCTAAGGCTTTAGTAAGAGAAACAGGAATGAATACTCAGGTAGGAAATATTGCAAAAAAACTCCAGACAATGAAAGAAGGGAAAACCCCCTTTCAAAAAGAAGTTGCTTCACTTTCTAAAAAACTAATTTATATAATAGGAGCAATAATAGTCCTTGTAGGTATTGTTTCTATATTTAAATATGACTGGGTTCAATCTCTTTTAATTGCCGTTTCCTTAGCAGTAGCTGCAGTTCCTGAAGGTTTACCTGCTGCTGTAACTTCTGTTTTAGCAATTGGTTCAAGAGTTATGGCTAAGAAAAACAGCTTAGTAAGAAAGCTTTCTGTTACAGAGTCTATTGGTTCTGTTGATGTAATATGTTCTGATAAAACAGGGACTCTAACAAAAAATCAGATGACAGTCACAAACCTATATACAAACAAAGAGATTAAGGCTAAAGATATCAAAGAGAAAGACCTAAACTCAAAAAATTCTGAAAGACTAAAAAAATTATTGCTTTCCGGATTATTATGTAATAATTCTGAGAAAAAAACTCTTGCTTCAGAAAAAGGAAAGGAAAAAGAAAAATACTCAGGAGATCAGACAGAAGTTGCTTTAAAAGAGTTTGGAGAAAAATTCTATTCAGAAGAATATTTGAATAAATTTGTAAGAGAAGAAGAAGTATCTTTTACTTCAAACAGAAAAATGATGAGTGTTCTTGTAAAAAACCCTAAAGGAAACAATTACACTGTTTATTCAAAAGGAGCCCCTGAAGTATTACTAAATCACTGCACTAAAATTTTTGAAGGAGGCAGATTAAAAAGACTAGATAAAAAGAAAAAACAAGAGATTATAGAAAAAAATAAGGAATTTGCTTCTAAAGGGTTAAGGGTTTTAGGTTTTGCTTATAAGGAGACTAAAAAAATTCAAAATAAAGATAACACAGAATCAGAACTTGTTTGGATAGGGTTACAGGCAATGAGAGACCCCCCTCATAAAGAAGTTCCTAAAGCTATTAAAGATTGCAAAACAGCTGGAATAAGAGTTATTATGATTACAGGGGATAACCCTAAAACAGCAGAAGCAATTGCTGATGAGATAGGTCTTGAAAGCAAAGGAACTCTACAAGGAAAAGATATTGAAGGTCTCTCAGACAAAGAATTATCAAAAAAACTTGAATCTGATTATAATGTTTTTGCAAGAGTTAACCCTTTTCATAAATTAAGGATTTTAAAATTATTAAGAAAGAAAAACCAGGTTGTCATGACTGGAGATGGGGTTAATGATGCTTTGGCCTTAAAAAGAGCTGATGTTGGTGTGGCGATGGGAATCAGAGGAACAGAAGTTGCAAAACAATCAAGTGATATGATTCTTTTAGATGATAATTTTTCTACAATAAGGACAGCAATTAAAGAGGGAAGAAGAATATTTGATAATATAAGAAAATTCATTAATTATTTATTAACAACAAACACTGCAGAAATTTTGGTTGTATTTATTGCAACATTATTTATGGCTTTAGAAACCCCCATACTAATTCCTTCTCAAATTTTATGGATTAACTTCTTGACTGATTTGTTCCCTGCCTTAGCTTTAGGAGTAGATCCTGCTAGGGAAGGAATTATGAAAGAAAAACCACGTAAAAAAGGAACTTCTTTAATAAGTAAAAGAATGTTAATTATTATAGGGATTATTGGTTCTGTAATGACTTTAATGTTATTTGGTGTCTTCTTTGCTACTAAAGCAATTTCTCAAAATATGGCTGTTGCAAGATCTGCAGTTTTTACAGGTTTAATATTATTTGAACTAATGAGAGTAGGGGTTATAAGGCACGGAGAAAGTTTAAAATGGAATAGTAATAAATGGCTTTTAGCAGCTTTAGGTCTTTCTCTTATATTACAATTAATAGCAGTTTACACCCCTTTAGGTCAAAAAGCATTCCAAATAGCCCCTATTTACAACCCTTGGATATGGGCAGTATTAGTAGCAGGAACAATAGCAGGGTACTTTATTTCAATATTCTTTACAAGGATGGTTGATAATGGAAGAAAGAAAAAGTGATATAAAAACAAGAAATAAATTATTAATTTATTTCTACAGATAATAGTTTTTTGATTGAGATTTATGATCTCTTTCTATGTTTTTATTTGTATAATTCTCTATTATATTTTTATTATAATAGTTGGTTTTTTCCTTGAATAATTTTTCATTTTGGGTATTTTCTTGGGCGTTCATAATACTCACTGCAGTTAACCCTATTACTGTTCCTGTATAAAGTAAATGGGTCATATATTTTAATATCCCTATTTCTGGCTCGTCTTTTTCAAATCCTTTAGTTATATAGTCTATCCACCCAACAAAAGGAATAGGCTTCAAAGCATTTCTTTTAATATAATTACCTGTATTATTGAGTTTGTCTTTTAGGCTCTTTTTTTGTTTTTGATTGTCCATTTAAATTTTTTTAAGTACATAGATGTTAAAAATATTTATTTTCTATAAAATATGTTAAATAATTCATCAAAATTTAACAAAACAAAATATAATACAAATAAAAAACAAAAATCTAGAATTATTCACTTATTGCGTTTGTTGGGCAATTTTTTGCTGCTTCCTTAACACAATCCTTATCGCTATCTTCCTGGCCCTCTTTTACATTTGCCTTTCCGTCCTCTCCCATTTCAAAAACTTCAGGACAGGTTGAAGCACAAGCACCACATCCGATGCATTTTTCTTTGTTTATTGATACCATTTTATAACCTTTTAGTTAATTTTAAGGGGTTTTTAGTCTTTTTAAAGTATTTGGTGGGTGTTTTTCTATCAAAAAGATACAACAAATCATTAAATAATATTATTACAACCCTGAAAATCTTAAAAACCCTTATTTCTTTTTATCCCTTATAAATAAGATAAAAAATAAAAAATTAATGTAAAAAAAGAGGAAAAATGGCTTATATAAAAAAGTTAGTTATGAAAGGATTTAAGAGTTTTCCAAAAAAAACAGAAATCCCTCTTTCACCTGATATAAATATTGTTTTAGGCCCAAATGGTTCTGGAAAGAGCAATATATCTGATGCTATCTGTTTTGTCCTTGGAAGACTTAGTACAAAATCTATGAGAGCTGCTAAAGCTAGAAATCTAATCTTTATGGGGACTAAGGGAATAGGTCCTGCTAAAGAAGCAGAAGTTGAAATGGTATTTGATAATTCAGACGGGACTTTTTCATTAGAAGAATCAGAAGTTTCAATAAAAAGAACAGTAAGAAAAAATGGACAGGGGGTTTATAAAATAAATGGAAAAACAAAAACAAGACAGGAAATATTAACCCTTTTATCACAAGCAGGAATTGACCCTAATGGATTTAATATTATTTTACAGGGAAATATTCAAAATTTTGTAAAAATGCACACAGAAGAAAGGAGAGGCATAATCGAAGAAGTTTCAGGAATCTCTATTTATGAATCAAGAAAAGAAAAATCCCTAAAAGAACTTGAGAAAACCAAAGAAAAACTAAAAGAAGTAAATGCAGTATTAAGAGAAAGAACCTCTTATTTAAATGGTTTGGAAAAGGAAAGGCAACAAGCTTTAAAATATAAAAAATTACAAAAAAGAGAAAAAGATTACAAGGCGAGCATAATAAATTGTAAGCTAAAAAACAAGAAAAAAGAAAAGCAAAGAATTTATCAGGAAGTAGAAAAAAAATCAAATGAAATAGAAAAAATAAAGACAAAAATTGAAACTATTAAAGAAGAGATAAGAAATTATGAAAACAAAGTAAAATCAATTAATTCAAAAATACAACAATCAACAGGTCTAGAGCAAGAAAAACTTAACAGTGAAATAGCTAATCTAAGAGCAGAATTAGAAGGTTTAAAGGTTAAACTAGAAAATAACCAAAATAAATTATCAGGAATAACAAAACAAAAAAACAGTTTACAGCAACAGATTAAGGATAATCAGGAAGAAGTAGAAAATTTGCAAAAAAACAAAAAACAATCATATAGCAAAACAAAACAAGAAAAAGAGTTACAAAGAAAAAACAAAGAACTTGAAAGACTTGAAGAAGAAAGAAAAAAACATTATATGACTAAATCTGAACTAAAATCAATAAATGAAAGATTACAAGAAAAAAAATCCTATTTACAAGGATACCAAAATGAGTCTGATTTTCTTTTAAAACAAACAGAAAAAATATCTCTTGAAATATATGATACAAAAACAACAAAAGAAAAAATAGATCAACTAAGAGGGAACCTTGAAAAAAATAGAAAATCATTAGAAGGATTAGAAAAAAGAGAAAAAGAATTAGATAAGACCACTCATACAAATGAATATGAAATAGAAAGAAAAAATAAAGAATTAGAAAAAATATCTCAATTAGATGTATGTCCATTATGTAAGAGCAAAGTAACTGAAGAGCATATAAAAGAAATAAAACAAGAATCTAACCCCAAAATAAATCAATTAAAAACAGATATAGAAAATGCTAAAAAAGAAATTAAAGAAATTAAAGAAAAAAAGGAAAAATTAAGACAATTAAATAACAAAATCACTGAGGAAATTTCTAAAAGAGAGTCTGATTTAACAAAACTCTCAAATATAGAAGATAAAAAAGAACAAATAAAATCCCTTAACAACAAAATAAATTCTACAAAAGAAGAAATTACCAATCTTGAAAAAAGAAAAAGTTATCTTGAAAAGAATTTTAATGAAAACACAGATATTGAAGAAAAATATGAAAAACTTAAAATGGATGTCCAAGATATTTCAACAAGAAATAAAGAAAATTTGGATTCTGACATTTCATTTAAACAGAAAGAAATTGATAGAGCAAGAATTTCACTAAAACAATTACAAAGAGAGGAAGAAGATTTGAATGAGGAATATAAAGAAATAATACAAAAAAAAGACAATAAAGAAAAAGAATTAGAAAAAAAGAAGACAAAGGAACAAGAATTAAATCAAAAATTCCAAAAACTTATTTCTGAAAGAGATTCTTATAATAAAAAAATTCGTGAAAAAGAACAAGAAATGTATGATAAACAAAATAAATACACCAATACTCAAAGCCAGTTAAATGAGATAAATATAAACAAAGCAAGGATTGATGCAGAAACAAAGAATCTTGAAACAGAAATATTAGAATACCCTGATGCAGAAATAATAAACTCTTCAGAAGAAAAACTCAAAGAAAAATTAAACAAAACAAAAGAAACACTTTCAAGAATTGGTTCTGTTAATTTAAGAGCATTGGATACTTATGAAGAGATTAAAAAAGAATATGATGCAATAAAACAAAAAGTAGAAACAGTTGAAAAAGAAAAACAAGAGATACTTAAAGTAATACATGAAATTGACATAAAGAAAAAAAGAACATTTATGAAAACTCTTAAAGAATTAAATGAACTCTTTTCTAAGAATTTTACTCAACTTAGCTCAAAGGGACAGGTTTTCTTGGAACTGGAAAACAAGAAAGAGCCTTTTAGTGGCGGAGTGAGGATAGTTGTTAAAACAGGTCATGGAAAATATCTTGATGTGACTTCTCTTTCAGGAGGAGAACAAACAATTGTGGCCCTTGCACTTATATTTGCTATACAGGAACTAAATCCTTATTTTTTCTATGTATTAGATGAAATAGATGCTGCACTTGATAAAAGAAATTCTCAAAAACTTGCTAATTTGCTTAAAAAATACATGAAAAAAGGACAATATATAATAGTAACCCATAATGATGAAATCATAACAAATGCAACTAATGTTTATGGGGTCAGTATGCATGACGGGATAAGTAAAATAACAAGCCTAAAAGTATAATAAAAATGGAATATTTTGATGTTATTATTGTTGGTGCAGGCCCTGCAGGATTAAATTGCGCTAAAACATTAGGAGGAAAAAAATTAAAAGTTCTTGTTTTAGAAAAAAATAAAAAAATCGGTCCAAAAGTATGTGCAGGAGGAATAGGTGATAAAGATAAAAAATATTTGAAACTTCCAAATAAATTAATTGATTTTAGTTCTAATGAAATAATAATACACACTGGTTCTAAAAATCATAGAATTAAATCCAAGAAAAATTTTATTTATACTGTTGATAGAGAAAAACTTGGGCAGTGGCAGTTAAAAAAATTAAAAAAATATAAAAATATAAAAATAAAAACAAATGCAAGAGTTTCAGAAATAGCAAGAAATCATATAAAGGTAAATAAAAAGAAAATAAATTACAAATATCTTGTAGGAGCTGATGGTTCTAGTTCAATTGTAAAAAGTTATTTAGAAATAGCATCAAAAAAAGCAGGAATTGCGATTCAATATCTTGTTCCAGAAAAAAAAGATAAATTGGAGTTTTTTCTAAATCCTAAACTATCATCATGGTATTCTTGGGTTTTTCCCCATAAAAACAAAACATCAATAGGAACAGGAAGCAATCCTGAATTTTATTCACCAAAAAATATGGTTAAAAATTTCGATAAATGGATTAAAAAGAAGAAAATAAGTATATCAAAATCAAAAAGGCAAATAGGGGTTATTAATTATGATTATCAAGGATATGATTTTAATAAGATATTTCTAATAGGAGATGCAGGAGGTTTTGCATCAGGTTTTACTGGGAAAGGAATATACCCTGCATTAATAACAGGTGAGGAAGTTGCTAAAATCATATTAAATAAAAATCATAAACCAAAGAAAATAAAAAAAATATTAAGAAATAAAAGAAAACAAGAAGCAATTTTAAGATTTTTAATGAAATCAGGAAAATATAGGTCTTTTGTATTCAATACAGGATTATCATTATTGAAATTACCTTTTTTAAGGAGAAGGGCAATAAAGCTATTCTCATAATCTAAATATTTTAATCTCCTTTATTAACAATCCATTCAAGATATGCTTTTCTCTTTTTACCTATTTTTATTTTTTCTGTTTCTTTTTTTCCTTCTTCTAACTCTAAATAATGCTCTTCTTTATTTTTTGAAAAAATAACCTCATAACTTGCATTAAAATATTCTTCCCTAGATGAAGGATTAAAATTTTTAGAAACAAACCTAGATATAAAATCAGGTTTTACTCCTCTAAAATACCTTGATTGATTTTCTGGATAATAATTAATATATTCTATATCAAAATCAATGTTTGTCTTTTTATCAATAGATTTTATTAAATCCATTAACTGATTGTAATTAAGAGATTCTTTCTTAGTCTCTTTGTTATTTTTTATTCTTTTTAACATTTTAATAAAAAAAGAAAAAGGAGAAAGCAAATAAAGAAAATAAAAATAAAAAAATCAAATATTAGTAGTAACTTTCTCCAAAATCTTCAGATTGTTTTTTTGGTCTTTTACCAAGCAATACAATTAGCACAACAAGTAAAACTACAAAGATTACAGCCAAAGCAATTGCTAAAGCAACAATTGAACCGTCTGTAGACTTGTTTTCTGCTTTCAAGATAAGGTTTTTTGTTTCAACAACACCATCTCCTGAAAGAATGCCAACCTTAAGAGAAAATTCTCCCTCAGTATCAGGTTCTGCAGTCACAGTAACTTTCTTTGTAGTTCCAGCAGGTATAGAAATAACAGAGCTATCTACACTTGCTGATACATCTTTAGAAGTTTCTGTAACAACTCTATAAACCTTTAAACTGTTTGTAGGGTTAGCAACAGTTAACTCATATGTAGCTTCTTGACCAACACTTACACTCTTTTCAGATTGAGTAACAACAACTTGTTTTGGAAGATCATTATTAACAACAATTTTCTTGCTGTCACTAACATCTAAATCATTGTTCTTACCTTTTACTTCCAGAGTGTATTCTCCTGATGTTGCATCAAAAGGAATTTCTAAGTGAATAGTTCCTCTTAATGTATCTTCAAGGTCACAATCTTCATTGCATTCTTCTAAAGCAACTATGTCACCAAGATAAAAAGTTCTTTCAACATCTAAACCAGAGATTGATGCAGTCACATACATGTCATCAAGGTCATTATAACCAGTGTTCTTTAGAACTATTTCAACTGGATAAATATTTCCAGCCTCTACATTCTTACTAGAACTTATAGACATGAAAGTTGCATCATAAGTTGGTCTTTGTACTCTTAATGTGTATTCTTCTGAATCTTCAAGTCCACCACTCCTGATTTCAACTTCAAGATCAAGATTTTTGCTAACCTCGTCTTCAAGTTCATAAGGTACATTAAGCACTAATACCTTTTTATAAACACTTCCATCCTCAACAGTAAAGGAAGACGTTTCAGCATCAATGCTATCCTTAGTCCCTTCTAAAGTTGCTTCAACAACTACATCAGAAGTGTTTTGTGTTGCTGTGAATAAAACTTCAACAACAACTTTATCTCCAGCAGTTATAGCTGGATTGTGGTTTGCAGTAGTATTTTCATAAGCTTCAATTCCGTCAATTTTAACAGAATCAATAGTTGACAATTCTGCTGCAGAAACACTTGATGCTATCAAAAGAACACTTGCTATTGCAAGGAAAAAAACCATAAAGTTTTTTGCCTTCATTTTGTTTTTATCTACCATTTTATTTAGTTAGTAACACAGAAAACAATGTTTTCTGTATAGTAATAAAAGATACATCAATATTATTTATAAACTTTATGGTGATTACAATTTATTATAATTCAAAAGTAACTATAAATATAGACAAATAGTGAAAAAATGTTATTTTTTGTAATAACATTTAGTTACATTCTCAAAAAAAAATAAAAAAAGCGAGGGGAAAAACCCCCCTTATTAAAAATAATTAAAAATTACAAACTTAATAATTTAAGAGATGTATCTGTTGTAGCAAAATTACTTGCAACAACTATCTGACAACCAGCGTTTTCCGCAGTCTTTAACATAGGGCCTGTAACAGTCCCATCAATAACAATCACTGCAGGTACATCTTTGGATTTTTTTAAAGAAAGTGTTAGGCTTTTTGTTGAAACAGACCTCATCTTTTCTAATGAACTGTTCAGCAAAATTGTCTTTCCACTTCCCTCATTTTTTTTCATTAAATCTTTAAGTTTCTTTTTTTTATCTTCTGTCAATTCAACTTTTTCAGTTTGTTTCTTCTGCTCTGAAGATACATACTCTCTTTGTCTATTTCTATTATTGTTGTAGTTTCCTTTGTTTCTATAATTTCTAGAAGAACCGTTGTTTCTAAGAAATTTTTCCTTATATTCTTCAACTGAAATCTTTTTTCTCAGGTTAGAAAGAACTTCTTTACCTGTTAGTTCTTCTACTTCTTTTCCATCAGGAGCAATAGCTACATACTTAACATTTGCATTATCCAAAACATTCTGAGCTATTAATTTTCCTCCACGATCTCCATCAAGGAAAAGAGTAAGTTCTTTTTTCTTACCTAATTCAGCTATTGTATCAGGAAGTTTTGTTCCACTCATTCCAATAACATTGTTTATTCCTGCACGAAGTAAATTAACAACATCTGCTCTTCCTTCCACAACAATAATTTCATTTCCAGACAAATCTCCAGCAGGAAGTTTTTCATTTCCATACTCTCTAATTGAAGCAGCCTTAGAAGCAGATTTTATTTGATTAGATATATCTCTTGAATCAGTGGCCCCATCTATAGAACCCATGAGTTTTTTAGCTCTATTAAGGATATAATCTCTCTTACTTCCTCTGACATCTTCAATCTTATCAACTTCTATATTTGCATCAGAAGGACCAATTCTTTCAATAGTTTCTATAGCTGCTGCTATTAAAGAAGTTTCTGATTGTTCTAAAGCAGTAGGAATCTTTATATTCCCACTAGTTCTTTTACCATCTCTCTCAAGATCTACTTCTATTCTTCCTATTTTTCCTTCTTTCTGCATCTCTCTCATATCAAGTTCTGCTCCTAAAAGTCCTTCTGTCTGCCCAAATATTGCGCCTATAACGTCTGGTTTTTCAAGAGCTCCTTCTACTGAAAAGTTTGCATGAATAAGATACTTAATTGAAACTGGACTTACTTTTGCCATTTTTTATATATTATTTAGTTATTTATTTTAAAATGAAATCTAAGATTCCATATTCTAAAATAGAAAAATACCGCTTCATTTCACTTATGTGAATAAGCAATTGAGTGTAAATATGAAATAATCCGAGTGATTCACGATATTTCCCTAATAAAATAAAAAAAGCCTTTTCTTTTTTAAAACTATTGGTTTTAAATTTAATACTTTTTACCCCAATACATAATCTTTTTTCCTAAATAAGAAGCATATTCCCAAAATTCTTCATTATCTGGGTGTTTTTTTGCCCATTCCTTTCTTTCTTTAATACAATATTCCAAAAAATCCCGAATATCTTCAGAAAAATTTTCTTTTTTATAGAAAGGATTTTTCGCTTTAAAATAAAGTCTGGCTTCTTTAGAATATAACTTAGTTAATTTCTCTTCAACCTCTTTTTCTAGACTATCCTTCATCACCTAATAAACAAATGAGCATTTATATTTCTTTTTAACAACATCTTTATAAAAAATAAAAGAATTATTTTTATATGAATTTATTAAAAAACACAACACTCTCTTTACTTATTGGAATTTTAAGTATCTCTTCTTTTTCTCAGAAAAAAGAAAAACACGCAGTATTAATAAGTGGTGAAACAGATTTGGAACATATAAAAAGTATAAAAAATGCAGATAAAATATTAAGGAAAAATAATTATAAAACCTATATATTTGATGAAAAAAACAGAAAAGAATATAATATAGAATCAAAAACAACAAAAAAGAATCTTGAAAATTTCTTCAAAAATATAAATATAGATAAAGATGATTTTTTTATGTTATATCTCACTGGTCATGGAAGTCGAGATTCCAACAGAAACAATATCTCAAGTATTATAAAAATGGTTGATGGAAGATATTTAAAACCCTCTGATCTTGAAAAATACTTAAATAACATAAATCCGTCAAAAGGAGTTTTATTGTTTACCCAATGTTATAGTGGAGGATTTGGAAAAAGTTTAGGAAAAGGAAAATACATTGCAATTTCCACTTCTTCTGAGAAAAAATCCAGCTATGGTACTTTGTTTGGGGATAACTTCTTTAAATCATTTAATAATAAAAAAGCAGACAAAAATAATGATAACAAGTTATCTGTATTAGAAGCTTCATCCTATGCCTTTGAAAATGATCCTTTTTCACCTGTTATTTTTGGTTATGAAAATTCTTTATTGAAAAAAAGAAAAGAAATTTCAAAGATAACATTGCTTCCCTTTTATAACGAACCAAGAATAAACAATAGTAAAGAATCAAAAAATATATATTTAAAGAAATACAAATAAAATCTAATATCCTATGCTTTTAGTTTTTTCATATAATGCATCAAATCTTGCTTTTCTCTCACTATCCTCTTCATAATTATTATATTCTTTTTTAAGATGATTATATAAATCAAAATAAGAATCAACAAAATTCAAAAAACATACTTCATAATCTTCTTTTGGAAGGTCAGAATTAAATACCCCAAAAACAAACTCAAGATACCTAAATTCAGCTTTATTATCTATAACTTCATTTATTTTATCATCAAGATTGATAAATTTAATGTTTTTTTCTTTCATACATTAAAAAATAAAAATGAGTTTAAAAATATGTCTATAAAAATCTTACAAATAAATATTTAATAGGTATTTTATTTCATAATGTATGGAGACTTTTTCAATAATTCTTAACGGTCCTGCTGCAGGAGGAAAATCTACCATATCAAAAAAAACTCTGGAAAAAATTGCCTAATACGGCACTAATTAATATAGATAAAATAAAATGGATGATTTCTGATTATAAACTAAATAATGATTTTTATCTAAAACTTTCTAACAAAATAGTCCTTGATATGGTAAAAAGGTATCTAAGCAATAGGATAAATGTTATTATTGAAAAAGCATTTTGTAAAAAAGAGAATATTTATCCCTTTCTAAAGTATGCTAATGAAAAAGACGCAAAGGTCTTGATATATAATATAGAAGCCCCATGGAAAATAATAAACAAAAGATTAAAAACAAGAAAACATAAAATAACAACAAAAAAAGGAAAAAGAATATACAAAAGTTATTCAAAAAACAAATTTTCTGTAAATAAAACATTTGATACTTCAAAAACTACACAAAAAAAGATAATTAATTCAATAATAAGTGATATAAAATAAATCACATAAAAACACAAATAAATAAAATATTAATTAAAAGTTAAATAAAAGAAAAATTAATGAAAAAAGGATTATTCACCTTTTTTCTTTGTAATTTCTAAACACATTCCAGCAGCTACAGTCTGACCAGCGTCTCTTACTGCGAACTTACTTGTAAATGGGTTTTCTTTTTGAGTTTCAAGAACCAAGTTTCCTTGTGGTTTGATTCTTACTCTAGCAACATCTCCATTCTTTAAGTAGTCTGGATTTTCTTTTTGAACCTGTCCAGTTTTTGGATCAATCTGAGCAATTAATTCTGTAAACTGGCAAGGAACCTGAGCAGTGTGAATATGGAATACTGGTGTATATCCTTTAGCTAAAACACTTGGGTGGTTAATAACTGCTATCTGAGCAATAAATTCCTCAACAATAGGCATTGGTTTTCCAGCATCACAAATTACATCTCCTCTTGCAATATCTTTTTTACCAATTCCTCTTAAGTTAATACCAACATTATCTCCAGCTAAAGCTTCACTTACACTTTCATGGTGCATTTCAACACTTTTAACTTCACCATCTTTACCTTCTCCTGTTCTTCCTGGCAAAACCTTTATTTTTTGTCCAGGTTTCATTTTACCTGAAGTTATTTTACCTACTGGAACAGTACCTATACCTGTAATTTCATAAACATCCTGAACAGGCATTCTCATTGGTAAGTCAACTGGTGATTCTGGAGCAGGGAATTTATCTAATTGCTCCCTTACAGTTGGACCTTTATACCAAGTCATGTTTGTAGATTTTTCAGAAACATTATCGTTTTTTAATCCTGAACAAGGAATAAATGGTGTGTTTTCTGGGTTAACACCAACTTGTTTTAATAATTTAGAAACTTCATCTTTAACTTCTTTGAATTTATCTTCTTTATATTCAACTGCATCCATCTTATTAACAGCAACAGCGATATTTTTAACACCCATTGTTCTTAATAACCATAAATGTTCAGTAGTTTGTGGTTGAACTCCTGAAGGAGCAGCAATTACTAAGAAAGCTGCATCAGCTTGTGAAGCTCCAGTAATCATGTTTTTAACAAAATCTCTGTGTCCAGGAGCATCAATAATAGTAACCTGGAACTTATCTGTCATGAATTTTTTATAAGCAAGATCAATAGTCACTCCTCTTTCTCTTTCCTCTTTAATTTTATCCATTACATATGCAAATTCAAAACCAGCCTTACCATGTTTAGCAGCTTCATCTTTTAATCTTTTCATTTCCTGTTCAGGTACAGCACCAGAATTAAACATTAACTGACCTACAATAGTAGATTTACCAGCATCTACATGCCCTACGAAAACAGTGTTCATATTTGGTTTTTCTCTAGCCATTTTTTGTTTTTTATTAGTTGTTTTTATTTTGATTAACTACTATATGTTAAAAATTAAGGGTTTATAAATGTTTCGATTTTTTGGTATATATTTTAATTTCATTCTAATTTGGTTTTTTACCGTCGGTATTATTGTATGTAATTTGGTTTTTTATTGTTTTTACAATGTTTTTGCTCTCTTATTTTGAACAAAAAGAATATTTATTATTAATTTATTCATTAAAAACATAATAATTCCCTCTTGAATTCCAGCAAACAAAACCATCCATATTAAAATCCTCTACAGCACTGATTTGTTTTCTAAACATTTCACCAGAGTAATTAAAAGCCTGTATCATCGGAATAATCTTTGTCTTATTAGAAATTTTCTTTTTGGTTTGTTTATAACCCTCCTCAATAATTTCATAAGGGTGTTCTGAAGGATTAAGAAATCCAAGAGAACCTTCCCAAAAATGAGAAGGATAAAGCATAGGGTATATAGTGTCTGCATATTTGCTTAGGGAATCTATTCTTTGTCCTACTCCTGATTCTCTATAGTTCCAGGAACTATGGCCAAAAGTTTGCACACCTAAATCAACATTATCTCCTAATTTATTTTTTGCTTTTTTAACGACATCATCAATAATTTCACATTCATATTCTTCATTATCGAATTTTTTAGAAGCAGGAAATCTAATATAATCTAAAACAATATTATTAAAACCAAATCTCGATTCTTCTTTTAATAAATCTAAGTTATAATTAACAACATCTTTATTCATCATATCAATCCATTTTTGGTATTTACCTTCCCATAACCTGAATTCTAACTTTTTATCATATAAAAGATGGTCTCTAAACATTGCATGTCTTGCGACAAGATTAATATTATTTTTATGGGCCTGATTAAATAAATAATCAAAATTTAACTCTCTTTTTTTCCCTTCAAGGGTTTTTACCTGTGCCTCAATATCTCTGGCCAGATTGTTTTCAGGAGAATAAAATAAATTACCTCTTACATTTTTAACATCAATCATAAGGGTGTTTATTCCATGAGAATCTTTTAACTCCATATAATTATCAATACTCTTTTTTGTTATTCCTTTCCACCCAGGGACATAAACCCCCCTAACAATATTTTTTCCATTATTTTTCTCTCCCATATCTTTTTTAAAAAAACTAAAGGGATTTACAAGAACAAATGTACCTGCTAAGAACATGCTCTTGATAAACTGTCTTCTATTAAGTGTCATTTTTATTTTTAATAAGAAAAGAAAACAGTTTATAAAAATTAGTATAAATAAAAATAACAATCAAAAATTACTGGTTCTCAGCAAGACCTTTTCTGTCTATGAGATTTTCAAATTCAAAAGAAGAGTCTAATTGTATAGAAAAGGTTTATTGATTTTCAGCAAGACCTTTTCTATCTCTATGGAAAATCCTTATTTAAATGGTAAGTTCCATTGTAGAAAGAAAAGTTACTGGTTCTCAGCTAAACCTTTTCTATCTCTAATCTTTTTGATTACTTCAGATTCCATTGACTTAGGAACTACTTCAAATTCCTGGTTTAATAGAGAAGAATTACCTCTACCTTCTGTTGCTGAACGTAAATCATTAGACCATCCCATCATTTCTGCAACAGGTATTTTAGCTCTCATTTCAGCTTCAGTTCCCTCTTGTTTAACATCAAGCATCTGTCCTCTCTTACCACTCACTAGTTTTGAGATTTCTCCCATGTATTTATCAGGAGTATCAATAACATGTACCTGTAATGGTTCTAATAATGAAGGATCCGCATTCATCATAGCTTCTTCAATTCCTTCCCTAACTGCAGGTAAAACTTGAGCAGGACCCCTATGAATAGCGTCCTCGTGAAGTTTAATATCAACTAATCTTACCTTAACTTTCATACAAGGCTCTCTTGCTAAAGGACCCTGGTTCATAACTCCTTGGAAAGCATCTAAAATCATTTCAATAACTTCATTAATATGAACTTCCCCTCTAGTTTCATCTAAAAACATATTTCCATTGTAAATCTCTCTAACATTTCTTATGGTGTCTCCATCCCATCCTAATTTTGAAAGAGATTCAGCTACTGCCTGGCTTTTCTTTTTAACTCTTCCTTCTGGAACATCTCCTTCCTTAATTGCCTTATGAACTTCATCTTCTAAAGGTTCTACAACCATATAAAAACTGTTATGTTTATTAGGAGAACGTCCTTCAACTTTATTTGACTCTTTATTAACTGTTTCCCTATAAACTATAATTGGGGGAGAGGTCTTAACATCTAATCCCTTTTCTGTTCTTATTCTATTTTCTATAATTTCTAAATGTAATTCGCCCATGCCTGAAATAAGAGACTCTCCTGTTTGTTCATTAATCTCTACTTTAATAGAAGGATCTTCTTTAGAAACCTGTTTTAATATTTCAACTAATTTTGGTAAATCTGCTGATTTTTTAACTTCAATAGATTTTGTAACAACAGGTTCAAATAAGTGTGTGATAGCTTCAAAAGGGACCATTTCATTTTCACTTACTGTCTCACCTGCAACAATATCCTTTAATCCAACAATACCAACAATATTTCCTGCAGGAACTTCATCAGTTACAACTCTTTGTGCTCCTTTATATACAGAAACCTGTTGCACACGTTCTTTCTTTTTAGCCATATTAAGATAAACATCCTGCCCTTGTTTTAATGTTCCAGAGAAAAGTCTTCCAGCAGCTACTTCTCCTGCATGTTTATCAATAACAATCTTAGTGGGAACAAAAACAGGTTCTCCTTTTGGATCACATTCTCTTAAATCTTTTCCTATTTTAGTGTCATCCTCTCCATGCCATATTTTCGGAATTCTATATTTTTGTGCTTGGTCTGGGTTAGGATGGTGGTTAATTGACATGTTTAATACAACCTCATGAATAGGTGCTTTTTTAGCTAATTCTTTATAATTATCATTTTCATAAGCATCAATAACATCCTTAAAGGTTATCCCTTTTTGCTTCATATAAGGAAAACTTAATCCCCAATTATGAAAAGCAGAACCAAATGCAACACTCCCATCAGTAACAGATACTTTCCATTTTTCTTTATAGCCTTCAGGAGCAATGTTCTCAATTAATTGGTTTACTTCATTGATTATTTTAACAAATTTCTTCTCCATCTCCTGTGGAGTTAGTTTAACTTCCTTGATCAATCTATCCACTTTATTTATGAATAAAACAGGTTTAACTAATTCTTTTAATGCTTGTCTTAGAACTGTTTCAGTCTGAGGCATAACTCCTTCTACTGCACATGTTAAAACAACACAACCATCAACAGCCCTCATAGCCCTTGTTACATCTCCACCAAAATCAACATGCCCCGGAGTATCAATAAGGTTAATTAAATAATCATCCCCCTCCACTTTATGAATCATAGAAACTGAAGCAGAATCAATTGTAATACCTCTTGAAGATTCATCATCATGAAAATCTAAAGCTCTTTGCTTACCAGCTGTTTCTTCTGAAAGCATCCCTGCACCAGCTAAAAGATTATCTGAAAAAGTAGTCTTCCCATGGTCAATATGTGCAGCAATAGCTATATTCCTAATTTTCTCTTTTTCTTTCATCAATTTTACTACAGGTGTACTCTCTGCCATTTTTTAGTATTTCTTTTTTGAATACATTAAATATAATAAAATCTCTTTTTAAATCTTATCCTTTATTTGATGCTTTTAAAACAAATGAGAATTTTCAAATTCCTCCTCTAAAAAACCTACCCATCAATCTAGTTATATATCTTATTTCCTCTTTTTCAGAACTCATTAAATCTTCCTCATATCTAAAAAAGAAATTCCTTAAATCATCAAATTCATTAAAAAACATATTATTATAATACTCAAATTTATTTTTCTTGATTTTTTCTTTTTGGTTTTGTTTTTGAGATAAACTTTCATAAGCTTCAGATACTGCTACAAATTCTAATCTTGATTCTTTTTCTTTTCCAGGAGGATTTTTATCAGGGTGATATTTTAATGCCTTTTTTCTGTAAGCTTTTTTTATTTCTTTATATGAAGCATCTTTTGAAATTCCTAATCTTTCATAAAAATTTTTTGTTTCAGAAGGCTTCATTTTTGAAATCTCTCTTTTATTTTGATTTTTTGAACTTTCACTATGATTATTAATCATTTTTAAAATGATTACAAAATAAACCAACAAAACATAGTTTAAATATCTAATTAGTTATTATTTTTCAAAAGGAATTTTAATATTTTTTTTAAGACCTAATTCCCTATTTAGCTTTTCTGTTTGTTCTACTGTTTTTTTAACATGTTCTAAAGAAGATAAATTAGTTCTTACTTCTAATGTTATTAGTTTTAAATTCTTACACTCAGGGAGAACTAGTTTAATTAAATTTATTATTTTTTTAGACATTTGGTTATCTTCAAAAGTCTTATGTGCATCCTCATATCCTTCTTCTTTTTTTACTGGAACATTTATATGTAACTGGAATATTCTTTCCCTCGAAACTTCTAAAATTTCTTTAAAATATTCTTCTATTGTCCCCTTATATTTTCCTTTTTGGATTTTATTCATTCCTGAAACATAAGTATGAGAAATATCCAACAACATTCCTGAATTTGTATTTTTCAAGATATCTTTTATTATCTCTTTTCCCGTAAGAAATTCTGCCCCCTCCCCTCTTGTTTTCAAAAGATAACTATCATAAGGTTGCAATTCAAAAACAACACTCTTACTAAATAGTTTTTCAAATTTTTTTAGATTATTTATTATATTGTTTAAAACAACTTTGTTATTTTCTGGTTGTTTTTCTTTATAATCTATTAAATGAAACCCCAAAACAGGAGCATCTGAATTATTGTATTTCAATATTTCCTCTTCATTATAATTGGGAGCATCTTTCTCTTCTAAATTAAAACCCTTCCATCTAAATGGTCTATGAATACTTGATTTTATTCCTGATTTCTTTAATTTATCTATATCTTCTAATTCAGATGTCTCAATACCATCAATAATATCTGATCTCTTTATCATTTCCAAAGCCTCATTATTGTCAGATATTCCCTTACACCATGATACATAAATTTCAACCATCCAGATAAAATAAAAAACATTTTTTATAAACCTGTTCTATATAATCTATAAATTAACAAATTTTTTATACTATGGAATCATCTAAATAATATGGAAAAAAGAAATATCGAAAAAATTGCAAATGAAATTGATTCTGCACTTCCAGAAAATAATAAGAGGTTTCCTTTTCCATGGAAAGAATGCCATGCTGAGTGTGAACCCAGTAAAGCCTATATATTTGAAGAAAAAGAAAAAGGTAAACTGGGATTTTGGAAAAAAGCCTACAAACATCTTTTCCCAAGAAATTTTCATGAAGATTATGATAAAAAGCTAATTAAACTTACAGAAGAAGCCGGAAGAAGACAGTACCTAAAAATAATTGATAAAAAAGATCCAGAACTTGAAAGAGTATGCAAAGATATTGCGAGAAAATACGGAATAATTATAACTGATAATTTTTAATAAACAAATTTTTGTGTAAAAGGTTTCTGGAAAATTAATTCATTCATTAGAAACACTTGCAAAATTCCAACAATAAACCCTTTCAACAGAAACATTTTCAAAATAATTTTTTAGCATTTTTTCAAATCCCTTGCTAGTCCATTGTTGTAAATGGTCAGGAGTATTTCCAAAACTTTTCAGGTATTTTCCTCTTGCAATGTTCTTAAGATTCCAATAAGGAAAATTAGGGACAGTTATAATACAATTTTTTTTACCTATTCTTGAAATCTCTTCTAAAGTTCTTTTTGAATCATCCTTACTTAAATGTTCAATTGTCTGTGTTGAAATAACAAAATCAAAATAGTTTTTTTCAAAGGGTATCTCTCTAACATCTCCCTTAACAACTTTGATAAGAGGGTATTTCTTTCTTATAAAATCCAGTTTTTCTTCATCATTATCTAGTGCTATAGGATAAGTTCCTTTAGTTTTTCCAACAAAATTTGTTACATAACCTTTTCCTGCACCTAGATCTATAGCATTTGAAAATTTAATAGTCTTAAGTTTTTCAGAAAGCTTTTCAAAATATTTATTCATAAGAAATTTTCCTATAGGATTCCTTAAATTTGCATGGTCATAAGTGTCTCTACCCATAAAAACCATATCTTTTTACTCTTTAAAAAGATTGTTATAATTTTAAAAAATACGCAATAGCTAAAAATCTTTGATTTTTTGTAAAAGATTATCTAGCAGAATCAGCCTGGGCTTCTGCTTCACGTCTCTTTTTCACTGCAAAACTTTCTGCATTTTCTTCAGAAGCCATTTTCAATTCTTCGGCTAAAGCCTGAGCAAACGTCTTCTTTTTATTAAAAGCCTTATCTGAAGAACCATGAGCAATATGTCTTAAAGCAACATTAATCCTCCTCATTGGTGAAACATCTACTGCTTGAGGATATCTTGCTCCCCCATATTCAATAACTGTTACCTCATCTCTTGGAGCAGATTTTTCAATAGCCCTTACTAAAACCTCAACAGGATTTTTACCTGTTTGTTTTTCTATTATTCTAAATGCTTCAAGAATTATCTTATTAATTTTTGTTTTTTTAGATGTTATCTCGCCTTTTTCTATTTTATGTTTTTTACCTCTGTGTCCTGCTGTTGAAAGCTTATTATCAAGTCTCTCAATAACATTGATTTTTTCTTTTCCAAATCTCTCTGTATTACTACGTCCATGACTCTCAACAACTAATTTTGGTTCAAGGTTAATAACTTCTTTTAATCCGGGATCATTTACCTGAATCTCAAAAACCTCATATTTATCAAAAACCTTAAACTGAGGGAGTGTTGATTTTCTCTTTCCAGTTTCTTTATTCTCATTAGTTTGTTTTTCTTCTTCAGTCATTTTATCTTCTACCCTTTTGTATTTTTCCTTGTACAAGTCTTTGTAAAGGTTGATCATTTACTTTAATAACCTGATACCTAATACCTCTTATATCTCCTTTTGAACGGCCTTGTTTTCCACCAATTCTTTCAATCATAACTTCATCATGTTCATCAATATATTTTTGAGCAAGATTTCCAGGAATAAAAACACCTACGGTTTTACCATTTTTTGTTAACTGAACTCTGCAACATTTTCTCATAGCTGAATTTGGCTGAGCAGCCTCTTTTTGAAATTTAGATAAGACTATCCCTTTGGCTTGACTTGCTCCCTTTAATGGATCAGCTTTTACATCAAAACCTAAAGTCCTTGCTTTATATTTCTGATTTTTCCATCTAAATTTTTTTCTATCTTTCTGTTTCTTTTTAGCGTTTTTTAGTCCCATTTTATATTATATTTTCAACAACGAGGTTTTTAAAGGTTTTTATATATTTCTGTATCCATAAAAAATATAATTCAGGGATTTGAACTATTTTTCTTTTTACGATTTTATAACTAAAAAGAAATAACACCTCGAGAGAAAGGTTTAAAAACAGAAATAATCTTTGAAAATCATCCTTAAAAAGGTAAAATGGAGGAACCTCAAGAAGAATCGGTATATGAAGATGAGGACGATCTTGATAGAAATATAGACGACCTCGAACTTGACTAATCAAATTTTTTCTTTTTCTTTTATTTTTTATTTTAGTTATTAATACAATTAGTTAAATATAACTTTATTATTGGATTTATTCAACTCCTCTCCCGCTTCAATATAAAATCTAATTTCCTTTATTTTCAATTGATTCAAAAATATGTTTTTTAACATATATTTTGTACCCTCTCCTGGACCAAGAGATTCTAGAGAGATATTTTTGACAGTTTTATTATTAACATCAATGACAACATTTTCATCTCCTTCTGTAGAATCAACCCCTACATTAACAATACTTAAATTAAAATCGAGATATCTCTGATGCGGGTTATGCGATACCTCCTTAAAAGCTAAATCAGGTAATGAGGGTATTGAATAAATTTCATTTATTTTTTTTGGTATTTCATTTCCAAGTCTTTGATAACATTTACTAACACTAAACATTATATTTCTTGGATTTTCTGAATGATCAAATCCTAATGCATGTAATAATTCATGTAAAGCAACATTGGGCTTAGCACATTCTGTTTCTCTTATAAGCAGAACCTCTCCCTTCTTTATTATATTGTATTTTCCAGATTTAACAATTTCTGTAGGGCCTCCTTCTCCTGCAACAAATAATCCTCCTTTTTCAATATTTTCTTCTTGGCAAGTGATAGTTATTTCTTCTCCTCCTTGCATAGAATTATCATAAACATAAAAATCAATAATTGTTTCATTTTCCAATATATCCATAGCCCTGTTCATCTCATCTTTTTTATTAAGACTACAAGAGTCATATATTAAATATGAAATATTCTTATCTCTGTATCTTAGATAGGGATAAAACTGAAAATGCTCCTGTGAATGACTTAAATTAAAATCATTATTAAGAGTATAATTCTCTGAATTAATAGTATTCTTTATTTTAGCATCTTCAAAATTATTAAAAGGAAAAAACCAATAAACAACTAACATTCCAAACATTATCAACAAGACAAGTATTGTAAAAAATTTATTTAGATTCATTTTTTATTTTGTAATGATTTAATAGTCTGGCATTTTTTCGTTATGCCCAAACTGAATCATCATATCTATTTTTTCCTCTCCTTTTAATGTGTTTAATACAACTGGAAAATCGCATGCCCCATAACAACTTCCAAGCCATATAAAAAAATTAATCCTCTTTAATTTTTTTCTGAAATAATCTACAATAACCCTTGAATATTGTTTAAGCCCATCAGGAAATTGTAAAACAACATTTCTTGGATTTTCATTTTTAATATTCTTCAAAACTTTTTCAAATTCAAAATCATATCTTTCATTAAGCTCTTTTAATGTAATTTCCATTTTAAATAAAAAAAATTAATATATAAAAAACCTTTTGTCTTTCCTTCTTTCTAAATGAAATAAAACCACACCCCCAAGTAAAATAAAAAATAGGTTATATAAGCATTATTAAAAAGAAAAAGAAAAATCCCCTTCACCCATCCTTACTCTTTCAGCAATCCCATCAAAATTCATTGAACCATTAAGTCCTTTTGAATTTAAATCCCCTTTAAATTTTTTGATTAATAATGTGTTGTTTTTTATCTCTGAAATTACTCCTTGGACATCAATAATTCCTGATACAATTTTATCAAATTTTCTAATGTAAATTCCTTCTATTTCTAAATCTTCATAATCAAAATTCTCTATTTCTACATCATGTTCTTTGTCTGAAAAAGAAAGGCCACTATCCTTAATTAATATCTTATCTGCATCCCCCTCTAAAGATGTTATTTTTTCGGAAGTTAGAGATATTTTTCCATCATAATTTTCAAGTATTATTTTTGAATTATTAATGCTTGGATTTAATTTTTCTATTTTAACTTTGTTCTCAGAAGAACTTGTAAACATCACTTTTTTAAAATTACCCTCTAATTCAAGACTATCTATAGTAATGTTTGCTTTAATATCTGAGCTCTCATTGGGATTATTATTAGATTTAAAAAAATTTCCTGTTATTTTTAAATTTCCAATATCTGAATTAAAAACAGAGGTATAAAGAATAATTCCTACAACTAAAATAAATAATATAAAAATTGCCTTTGAATACTTGAAATTAATGCCTCCCATTATCTTATATATTTCCTCTTGTTTTTTTATTTTTTGGTTTGTTATGTTTTGTTTAAATCTTTTTTAAATGACTTAATAATTTCTATTATAAAGCATCACTCTTTTTTAATTTCTTCGTTTTTGCCTTTTCTATAACTCATCATAACTTTTTCAACAGTATCAGCAAATGCATTAGGTTTATTTATTTTTTTTACTTTTATTGTGGCTTCTTTTGAAAATAATCTTATATCTACATCTCCATAACCTAAAATCCACTGCCAGACACTATTTTTAACATAAATATCACTTATTCCTACATAATCTATTTTCTGAACATTCTTATTTAAAAGACGATCATAGGTACAACGAATGTTTGTAGGTGTTATTTCATAAAGAGTATTTAATCTATGAACTTCAGTAAAATTCAAACCTAAAAAGAAAAATACCATGAAACTTATTACAGAAACCCAGCTTATTGTTATGCCTTTTATATTTAGGTAAATCAAAAGCCCTGCAAGAAGGAGAGTCATTATATAAAAAGGAAAATATTGTTTTCTCGAAGGCCTTACTCTCATTAAAACTTCTTCACCTTTTTTTTTCTTTTTTCTCATTTTATCCCTATTTTCTACAAAAACAAAAGAAAACAACATTATAAAGATTTTGATAATATTCAAAACTTTTTTAACCCCTAATAAATAAATAGTTTTATGAAAAATCAAAAAATCAGACAGCCAATTGTCACAGTATCAGGTCATGTAGACCATGGAAAAACCTCTATTTTAGATAATCTTAGAGGAAGCTGTATTCAGGAAGGAGAATGTGGAGGGATAACACAAAAGATATCTTTTACTTCTTTTCCATTAGATAAATTAAAAATTTCATGTCCTTTAATAGAAAAATCCGGAATAAAACTAGATATTCCTGGTTTTTTATTTATAGATACTCCTGGACATGCTGCATTTACTAATTTAAGAAAACGTGGTGGGTCGTTAGCAGATCTTGCTATATTAGTCATTGATATAAATGAGGGGATAAAACCACAAACAGCAGAAGTTATTAAAATCATGAAAATGAATTCTACGCCTTTTATAATTGCCCTAAATAAAATTGATAATATTTCTGGCTGGAGATCACCAAAACCAGAAGAAAATAAGGATATAAAAAGCATAATAGAATCACAAAAACCAGAAATCCAACAAATATTTCAGGAAAGATACATGACATTTATAGCAACACTCAATAACCATGGTTTTGATGCAGATCTTTATTATAACATAAGTGACTTTTCTAAAAAAATAGCTCTTGTTCCTACTTCAGCAAAAACCCAGGAAGGTTTACAAGAATTAGTAATGATGTTATGTGGATTAAGTCAAAAATATCTAAAAGACAATCTTGAGTTAGGAAAAGACCCAAAAGGAGTTATGCTAGAGATTAAAAAAGAAAAATCTACAGCATATAATGAAGCCATTTTACATGATGGAGAATTATCAAAGACAGATCAAATAGCAATTGCTAATTTAGATCCTGAAAAAGACCCTACAATAACAAAAATAAGAATATTAGAAGAAATAAAACCCCTTTCAACAAAATTCCAAACAAAAGAAAAAGTGCAAGCTTCTACAGGAATACGAATGCAGTTAACTGAAAAAGAAGGAATTCTTCCTGGAATGCCTTTTGAAGCATATAAAGATAATAAAGAAGAAATTAAAGAAAGATTTAGAAAGCAGATTTCCCAAGCAATACAAACAGACAAACAAGGAATAATTGCTAAAGCAGACTCTTTAGGAAGTTTAGAAGCACTTTTAACATTATTAAAACAAAATAATATTCCTGTAGTAAAAGCAGGGATTGGAAGTATAAATAAAACAGATATAATTTCAGCAAAAGCAAATTTTGAGATTAATGAAACAGATGCTATTGTGGCAGGGTTTAATGTTGATCTTGATACTGAAGCAAGAGCACTTGCAAAAGAAAACAACATAAAAACGATAACAGATGATGTAATCTACAAATTAATTGAAAATCTTCAAGACTGGCGGGAGGAGAAAAGAAAAGAGATTGAGAAAAAAAGACTCATGGGTCTTGCTCCTTTGTGTAAAATAACAATCCTCCATGATTATGTTTTCAGAAATACCAAGCCTGCGATTTTTGGTGTAAAGGTCGAAGGAGGAAAATTAAAGCAAGGATTAAATATGATTTCTCAAAAAGGAGAAAAAATAGGAAAAATAAAAAACATTCAGTCTGAAAATAAATCTGTTTCAGAAGTAGATTCAGGAAAAGAAGTAGCAATATCAATACCAAATATAAATTTTGAAAGGCAAATGAAAGATGTCAAAACAATGTATACAAATATAGGAGAGAGTCAATTCAGAAACTTAAAGAAAAACAAAGATTTACTCTCAAGTGAAGAAACAAAAATATTACAAGAGATTGCAGAAATAAAAAGAAAAGAAAACCCTGAATGGGGTTATTAATGGTTACTTATTGTATTTTTCAATACTGTTTTGTAAGGGAATAGAATATTCAACTCCATTCTCAGGAATAACTGCTGGTTTAACAGAACCATTAAGACTTTTTGGTTGAAAAAATCCTGCAACATAACCTACTTCTTCTCTAAAATATAAACTTTTGTATTTAATCTTATCTCCTATGTTAAGATTTTCATGATTTTCAGTATCTAAAACCTCTCCCCATCTTGCATGATTTTCTATATAATCTATGCTTTTGTTATAAACGGATTTAAGAATATTCCTTCTCTTATTAACATCCTTTTCATCACTAAGGTGTTTTGCAATTTCACTAACACTTAAATTTTCAAGTCCATTCATTTTAATTTACCGCGTTTTATTACAAACTAGGCATTTTTAAAACTTCCTATCATGTGCAGAAAAATATTAAAAATTTGCACTACATACAAATTACATGGAAAAGGAAAAAGCAGTTAAAGTAATAATTTCAGGAAAAGTCCAAGGAGTGGGATTCAGGTTTTTTATAGAAAAAAATGCAAAATCAAATAACATTAAGGGGCATATTAAAAACCTTTCAAACGGAAATGTCGAAGCTTTTTTCCAGGGTCCAGAGGAAAAAGTTAATGAAATGATAAGTTTATGTAAAAAAGGGCCTTTAACAGCAAATGTAAAAAACATTGATATCCAGGAGCAAAACCCTCAAGAATTTAATAGCTTTAAAGTAACAGGATAATTATTAAAAAATTAATAGTTTGCTAATCCCGGTATTGTATTTCTTACTCCTCCCTTAGGATTTTTAACATCTCCATTATAACGAGGTATAATATGCCAATGCAAATGAAAGATGCTTTGTCCTCCTGCCAGACCTTTATTTATTCCGTGATTTTCTCCATTAAGGCCCCTTCCTAAACCAAAATGTTCTAAACCTTTTTCTTTACACAAATACCTTGATTTTTCATTAATAGGGTTTTTTAGTTGTGATTTATAAAATTCTTTTAATGTTCCTGAAACATTATCCTTATTTATTTTTTTCTTAACTGTCTTAATTGTTGAAAAAAGAGCATTCCATTCTTCTTGGGTAAGTTTATCTAAAGAATCCACATGTCTTATAGGAATTATTTCTGCATGTCCTGGAGATACTGGAAATTTATCATATCTTGCAAAAAAATATTTATTTTCATAAAAAATACTTTTGTCTTTTTTTTCATATTCCTCACAAAATATGCATTTTTTATTTTTTGACATAAAAAATTAAAAAACCAAAATCTTAAAAACATATATTTGTTTTATTATATATGTTAAAAACAATAATTTTAACCCTGGGATTTTTGGCATTAATTGAAGGATTGGTTATAATATTATTTCCAAAAACAGTTGGAAAAGGAATAAGGAAAATATCAAGCAAAAAAAAGATAACAAAAGCAGGAATTTTAGAAATAATAACCAGCCTTGTTTTCATAGCAATAGGATTTATTATTAACTAATTATTTTTATTATTTTTAATCTCTCTTTTATATTTCAAATAATCATTTCTTAATTTTTTATAAGTATTTTTATTAAATTCTTCTCCTTTTATTTTTTTATCAATAATTAAATCATAATAATTATGAAAGATTCTATCTACCCTCATAAAATGAAATTTCTCATTCATTTCTTTGCTATTCAAAACATCAATTACTTCTTTTGCTAAATTTCTTTCTAAATCTTTTTTCATAATCAAAAATATTTTCCCTAACTTAAAAGCATTTCTCTTTTTTAATATAATAATTAATATCTCTCTTCCCTATTTCAAAAAAAACTGGTTTTGGTTTTATTTTTTCCATTTTTTTATTATGAAAAATATATGGATAATATTTTCTTGGATTTGTTAGGATATCTTTTGAAGCAAAATACATTGAAGGGTAATTTCTTGGAGCAAAACCAATACCACTTCTTATTGTTTTTATTGGATTTTCTTTTGACCATTTGTATCTAAAAACAGGAAGTCTTCCCACATTATATGAAACTAAGGAAAAAAGATGATTATTAAATTGTTTTTGAGAATCTTTATAATATTTTATAAAAGCACTTAAAGACTTTTTTGGATTAAGTCTTTCATCAACTCTTGAATTCACTTTTAATCCATAATCCCTTGCTGTACCTGCCATTAATTGCCACATTCCCACTGCCCCTGCTTTAGAAATAGCATCTTCTCTAAAACCACTTTCATACAAAGGTACAACAGAAAGAGAAACAGGAAGATCGTGTTTTTCTAAACTATCTATAATATAATCAAGATGTTTATAAGCTCTTTTAACAGATTTTTTTATATATTGTTTTTTTCCATGAATAACCCAGTAGTTATTAGGTATTTTTTTATAAATTTTTGATTTTTCTTCTTTCCAATGATTTAAATTATAGGGGTTAACGATAAAAGATTTTGAAGACTCTGTTGTAAAAACATTTTTCCAAAAATTAGTAGAATATTCTAAAGGAGCCCTATAATTTTCAAGATAATTATCTTTTAATAATTTTGAAGAGATACTTTCTATGTTATTAATTTTATGTATTTCTTTGTCTCCTAAAAATGAATTACTAGAATTTAGAGATCTAATTGGAAAAAATAACATCCCAACAGTTAATAAATTAATTAAAGATTTTTTTAATTGGTTTTTCATATAAAAAATAAAAAAAGAATATTTAAAAAATTATAGAAATAAAAAACATATTAAATTCTTTTTTTTGACATTTTTTTTACAAGAACAGTAAGAACGACAAAACTAATAAAAGTTAGGAATAATGATAAAAACCCTTTTAATATTGATACTGCACTATACTTAAATAAAACAATCTTTCTAAACAAACTATTTGAAACAGCAGCTGGATTATATTCTATTATCTTTTGTAAGGGTCCAGAAATAGCTTCAATTGGAAATATAACATTTGAGAAAAACAAAAAAAGTGCAACAACAGAAATTGAAACAACCATTGTTGTTTCTTCTGATTTAAATGCGTAACTTATCAACATTCCCAAAAAGATGAATATAGAGCTTGAGAAAATAACTGCCAAGGCTAATTCCCCAACAATTGTATTAAGTGATGTTCCAATAATAAAATGAACTCCTGTTAAAACAATTATTAATTGTAAAAATAAAATAATCAAACATGTAATGTATGTTCCTATTATAAAGGCAAAGTCAGGTGTAGAAGTAATAGAGTTTCTAAAATAGGCTCCTGCTTTTTTCTCCCTCATAACCAGTGAAGAGGCAAGGATTATGCTACAAAACAAAACAACAATTGTCAAAAAGTTAGGAAATATATAATCCCAGTTTGAAGAATTGGGATTAATCGATTTTATTTCTGTATTAATAGGTTTTACTATTTTTTTAACATCAACAATTTCCCGGGAATTTAACTTATCTGATAAGCCATCTAATTCATTAGATATTTTATTTACCTTGTTTTCCAGATTATTGAGATCATTGAGAATTTTTTCTGAATTAAAACTCGCTCTATTAAGCGAGTTATTTATATTTTCTGTTTTTTCCTTAGCTTCCTCTAAAGTAGAAATTATTTCTCCCACATCAGATTCATTGTCTCCTCCAAAATCTTCTAAAGAAGAATTTATTTCCTGAAGTTTATCCATTAACTCATCAATGTCTGTATTTTCAGAAGAAATTATTGAGGCTGAATCTTTAGCTGAATCAATATCATTTTTCATTGAGGAAACCTGTTCTTTTACAGAAGAAACAGTTCCTTTAGCATTAGTAACTAAATCGATTAATTTTTGTACCTGAGTTTCACTAATACCCTGAGATTTTTTAGCTATTTGTGTTTGAATAGTATTAATAAGATAATAGGCTAAATCTGTTTCTGATTTATCTACATATATACTTATTGATTCATTTGTTTTTATAGAAAGATTTTTTGGAAAAATAACACAAATATCTGTCTTACCATCTTTAACAGATTTTTCGCAATCTGTTTTTGAGGGATATTTATCTAAAACATACCCCTTTTCTTCAATCACATCCAAAGAAGATTGGGTTAAATTATTATAATCATAAGAATAAACCCCTGCATTTATAGAACTAAAAGAGAAGGTGCTAAACCCTATTCCCACAAGCAAAACAACGATTAATGGAACAAAAACTATTGCTATTGCTGATATTTTTGATCTCCATAAAATTTTAAAATTCTTTTTTATAACACTATAAACACTTTTGAAATTCATTTTCTACCTCTTTTTTGGTTTTTTTCATAATCATCAAGAATTTTGTCTAAGTCTTTCTTCTCTTTTTTATTTATAAAATCCAATTCTTCATTTTTTGGATTTTTAAGATAAATCTTTTTTTTCTTTTTCTTTTCTTTATGTTGTTTAACAATTTCTTCAAAAACATCATTTATAGATTGTTTATTGTATTTTTTATTTATCTCTGAAGGGCTGCCGTCTTCTACTATTTTCCTATCATATAAAACCAAAACCTTATCCAAAAGCTCATCTGCTTCCCCTAAAAGTTGAGTAGTCATCATAATTGTTGTTCCTTTTTTATTTATCGTCTTAATTAATCTTATTATTTCCTTTCTCAAAACAGGGTCTAAACCAGAAGTAGGTTCATCCATTATCAATACTTTTGGTTTATGTATTAATGCGCATGTAATATCTAACCGTTTTTTCATACCAATAGAAAGATTTTCTGCAAGAGTATTTTTTGCTTTATCAAGACCTACAAGATTTATGAGCTTTGCGGCATTTTTCTTTATGTCTCTTTTTTTCATATTTTGTAGTCTTCCAAAATAATAAATATTTTCTTTAACTGTGAGTTTATCATAAAAAGAACCATCCTCTGTTGCAAAACCAAAATACCTCTCTACATATTTAATGCTTTTTCTTATGTTTCTTCTTAAGTAAACAATCTCTCCTTTTGTTGGTTTGTAAGTCCCTATTATTAATTTGAGTATTGTCGTTTTGCCTGAGCCAGAAGAACCAATTAGTCCTGTTATTTTATTTTCAGGTATATTAAAAGAATTTGAATCAAGAACTAAATTCCTCTTAAATTTCTTCGTCACCCCTTTAAATTTTATTAATTCGGTATCAACCATAATATTGTATTATTCTTAATTGTTTTTAAATGTTGTTTCTAATGGTTTTTACAAATTCAAGTTTATAAAATTATTTATTATGAAAGCAAGATTTTTAAATAAAAGAAACTTAAAAAGATTCATAAGATGAAAGGAGGTGAAAAAGATGGTTAAAAGTTTAAAACTAGATCAAAAGAGGCTTGATAGACTTGTTCAAAATCTTAACTCAATAGGAGAGATGATAAGAGCAAGACAAGATGAAAAACAGTCTGTAATTGATGATTACGAGGCTGAAAGAAAAAGATTTAAATCTGGGAAAATCTCAAAAGCAACTTTAATGTCTTCAAAAAACAAGACAAACAAAGAACTTATGAGACTTGACAAAAACATCAGAGATGCAATGTCAAAGGCCAGAAACACTGAAGAAACAATGAGGAAGCTTATCTCGAAACAAGCTCCAAAAGTTGTAAGGGCTACTGAATCAGGTATTGGCCTTAAAAAAAGTGGAGGAAAAAAGAAAACAAGCAGTAAAAAGACTGCTAAAACTAAACCTACACCTTCAAAGAAAAAGGTTAGTCCAAAAGTCTTGCAAAAAGAAAAAAGCCTCGACAGGAAATATCAAAAGAAAAAGAAATAAGATTTAACTTTTTCAAAAAATGCTGCACATTTCAATGCAAGATAACTTTTTCTTTTATTTTTTATTTTTTACAAAAAATCATTGATTAGAACAACCACTACATAAAAGCCTTCCATCTATTTTATATAGGGTATCTGTATTTCCACATTCTTCACAAACCCCTTCTCCCCAAGATTCTCCTTGTAAATCCTCTATTCTTTTTAATTTTTCAGACTCTTCTCTTATCTCAGCAAATTCTGACAATTCTTGATAAAACTCAGGATAAAAATTCAAAATATCTCTTGCAGTTATCATTCCAACAAGTTCATTACTCTTAACAACAGGCAATCTTTCAAACTTGTATCTCTTCATTTTATCTAATGCTTCATCAAGAGGGTCATCAGGTTTAACTTTGATTATTTTTCTTGGAGAAATATCTTTTGCCCTTATACTTTCAAGCTCTTCTTTTGGTCTTTTAACAACAGCCCATAAAATATCATGATAAGAAATAAAACCCACAAATTCTTTCTTTTCAACTAAAAGAAGACTTCCTACTTTTTTACTAACCATTGTTTTAGCACATTTTAATAAGTCAGAATCAGGGCTAATTTTTATAGGATTCCTTGTCATTAAATCTGAGACAGTTATGCCTTTCATATTCCTAATATGAATATGGTGCTTTTAAATATTACCCAACACCTGAAAATTACAAAATATAGAGCTAATAATGTTTAAAAAATAAAAAGACATATAAAAATAATGGGTAATAAAAGATTTGGATATTTTAAACAAAAACAATCTGGAGACATTGGATTATTTGAATTTAATAAAGAAACATTTGAAGAAAAAGGGAAAAATAAATTTGTTCAGTTTTATTTTAAAAATATCCCCTATATCATGGCAGGAAATAATCTATTTCATAGGGATATTTTTAAAAAAAGTTTAGAAAAATTAGGTATAGAATATAATACAAAAAGAAGCCATATTGGAAATAAGGTTCCTTGTGAAAAAGGTGATTTCTATAAATTATCTGGAGCAGGAGACATAAAATTTCATGAAGATAGATTAAACTTTGATGGTTGCAGCTCTGAATACATGGATACCATTCCTGAAACCAATAAAGAACATCTTGAAGATTTTTTTGGAAAAGAAAAAATTTCTGAAATAAGAGGGTTTTGGAAAGCTTGTTTTCTTGTTGATTTTTAATAAAGTTTTTATAATCTTGCTTTAAATTGTTTTTATGCACTATCACATTGTATTAACTGAAAGATGTAATTCTCATTGTAAATATTGTTATGAAAAATCACTAAAAGAATTTGATAATTCTCTTTCAAAAAAATGGGACTTTGATTATAATGTTCCTACAAACTCTAAAGTAAATCCCAAAAAAATCAAGGATTTTCTTAAAAAAGGAGACACCCTAATATTTTATGGAGGAGAGCCATTAGTTAATTTCCAAAAAATGAAAGAAATAATTGATATTATAGAAAATTCAGATAAAAAAAACAAAATTAAATATCATATACAAACAAATGGAAAAATTCTAAACATAATTCCAGAAAAATATCTGAAAAAGATATCAAAAATACTTGTTTCAATTGACGGAAACAGGGAAAGAACTGATTTTAACAGGGGTGAGGGGAATTATGATAAAGTTATTGGAAACATAGGAAAAATTCGTAAACAAGGGTTTAAAGGAGAAATTGTAGCAAGAATGACATTGTCTTTTGATACAAGCCCTAGTTATGATATTTATGAACAAACTATACATTTAATTAGATTAATAAATAAAGGCTTATTTAATTCTATTCACTGGCAACTTGATGCAGGATTTTATGAATCTGATTATAATTATAACAAGTTTAGTGAATTTGTTAATAGATATAATAAAGAAATAACCAAGCTTATTGATTTTTGGGTTGAAAATATAAAACAGGGGAAAGTGTATAAAATATATCCTTTTTTGGGAATATTTGAATCTCTTTATTATAAAAAACCAACTAAATTAAGATGTGGTTCTGGTTATGCTAACTATACTATAAACACTAATGGAAAAATATCTCCATGCCCTATAATGAATAATATAAGAAGTTTTTATTGTGGGGATCTAGATTCTAAAATCCAGGGAGAAAAATTAAAAGAATTCCATATTAAAGGTGAATGTAAAAACTGTAAATATTTATGGATTTGTGGAGGAAGGTGTTTATATGAAAACTATTCAAGATTATGGCCTAAAGAAGGAAGAGAGTTAATTTGTCAGTCAATTGTCAATCTAATTGAATCTATAAAAAAACGTATTACAGACATAAAAGAGTGTATTATTGGGGGCATTGTAAAAGAGTCGGATTTTAGTTATGAGAAATATTTTGGTCCAGAGATAATTCCTTAGTGTTTATTTTTTATATAAAGAGCTTTTAATGAATATCTTATTATAATTGCAAATAAAACAATTGAACCAATTAATAATGTCCAAAAAACCCATTTAAATAAATTAATATTTACTTTACTATCTTCTGAAATTTTTTCTTGTGTGTTGTTTATGTATGTAGGGTGTTCTCCTGGAGTGTTTTGTTTATAATATAAATACTCATAATAAGATAAGCAATTTCCATTTATTATTTTATAACAAATTTTATCTTTGTCATCATCTCCAGAATTATCATCTCCGTTATCTTCTTTTATATAAAAATCAATTATCTTTTTTGCAGTGTTTCCTGCCTCATCTTCAGCATAAAATATTACTTTATGTTCTCCTACATTAAGATTAATCTCCTGAGAATTAAAATAAGTCCCATCATAATCCATAGTTATATTCTCGTTATTATCTAAACTATAATTTAATTCTCCTGGTTCATTTAAAGAAGCCAAAAAAACTAAATTAGATTTCTCAGGATATTTTTCTCCTTGTTCTGGAAGAAAAACAGTTATTTCTGGTGGAGTAGTATCTGGTTCTGAAATATTTTTAACAGTTAGTGTATATGGTTGAGTATCATAATCCTGTCCATCTGAAACTTTAATTTTAACCTGATAGTCATTGTCTGAATCAACAGATGGTGAATTACCATATATTTTACCATTAGAAGAAATTGATAACCATTCAGGAGATTGAGTTAAAGAATACGTCAAATCATCATTTTCCTGGTCTTCTGCAATAACTTCATATTCATAATAAGAAGATTCATTAACTTCTGTAATTGGAGAAGAAATTATTTTTGGAGGATTATTTTCAGGTTCAGTAACTTCAAAACTTGCTGTTGTAGAATCACTTGCTCCATGAGGGTCTGTAACTGTGAATTTTATGTATTCTTTTCCTGTCCATGATTTTGGATGTCTTAAACTAACTACATTATTGTTATCTATTTCAACAATAATTTTTTGGTTTCCTGAATATGAATAAGTTAATTCTTCTTGAGGATCATCTTCATCACTTGCATAATTATCTAAGTCAAAAGATTCAAAGCTTTCTTCTCCCAAAACTATTGTTTGGTCTAGAATATTATTTATTTCAGGGGGATTATTTGGTTCTTCCAATTCTATTGTAAATGAAACACTGTCTGAATCACTTGCTCCTTCAGAATCTTGTGCATAAACTGTTAATGTATTTGTTCCTTCATTTAATTCATTAGATGGAACATAAAATGTATTTGTTCCTTCTGAACAACTTAGAGAATTTGTATTTCCATTTATCTCATATTCGCAAGTATTTAGATTATTTTCTGAATCATAAATATTAAATTCTGCTGTTATTTCTTTATTCTCAAATGTTTCTCCTTGTTCTGGTGAATTAATTGTAACTTCTGGTGCAGTATTTTCAAAAACATCTTTTACAGTTAATATATAAGATTGAATATCATAGTTCTGTCCATCTGAAACCTTTACTTCAATTCCATAGTCCTTATCTGAATCAACAGATGGTGAATTGCCATAAACTTTTCCATTAGAAGAAATTGATAACCATTCAGGATAATGGTGACTAGGTAATAAAGAGTAAGTTAAATCATCTCCGTCTTCATCAGTTGCTTTAACCTGGTATTCATAATAAGAATCTTCATCAACTTCTTTAATTGGAGAAGAAGTTATCTCAGGAGGATTATTTTCTTGTAGCTCATTAATTTTTATGGATAATGTTTCTGATTGAGAACTTCCTTCACTATCTTCTGCTGAAACAATTAGTTTGTAATTCCCGGGATTCTTATAAATTGATTTATCAAGAGTGTATATTTTATGATAACTATAATCATTAATATTAAGATCATTTTCATATGAATATACTAAATTATATTCTGAATCATATAACTTTACATTAATTTTCATTGAAGGATTCATTGTGCCAATATCTACATTAAAGTCAATTTCCTGATTATAATCAATTTCTTCTTGTTGAGAACCTGTTTCCCAGTCAGAGTAAACAACAACTGCACTTACATTTCCAAATAAAAAAACCATAAAAAATATTCCAAGAATAAATGTTATTAATTTCTTTTTATTCATTTTTGTTTAATATCATATGAAAACCTTATTCCACCAAAAGGGCCGAATTTAGTTCCATAACCTCCTTGTATTCCTAAATTAAACTTATCACTTAAACTAATATTATATCCTCCATATATTTTTCCCGATAAATCTGTTTTAGATTCTGAATTAGTATTATTCTTAAGAACATCTCCATTAGATGAGTGCATTTTTTCTGTGGTTTTTGTTGTATATGACCAGTGTTTTCCTCCAACACCAAAATATAAATTTCCTGGATGCCATTCAATATTCGCTCCAATACCTGTTTGATCAATATTTTGTTCTTTTCCTGAAAAATATCTTCCTGTTTCTCCTAAAGGAGTTTCAACATCTCTAATTGTCTGGTCTTTTGCTTTAGAAAAATCAAAAACTCCTGCAATATTCCCTAGTTTAAAACCAATTCCTGCATCATAAAAATTTTTTCCATAATTTCCCTGTGCAATAAGACTAAAATCTTTATTTGAATTTTTCTTTTCTTTATTTTCTTCTTTTTCTTTTGAAGGATTTACATCATATTCTATGAAGGTTTTTCCTCCTTGTTTTGTATTGTTCTTATTATATCCGTGTAAATAAGATTCTATTCCTTTCCCCTCTATTTTAGGGGATTTTTCATGATGTGTTGAAATATTGGTATAAATAGGTATAGATTGTGTCTTGAGATTATCTTTTGCAGAGCTCTTTGCTCTTATTATATATGCTCCATCTTTAATCTTCCATTCATCCTTTTTTGCATCATAAAGAGAATCTTCTTTAACAGATAATGTTCCATCTTTTAAAGCATTGTTTAGTATTTCTACAGTATTAGAATCGCCTGGATTTTTTTCAGCAAATTTCTCTAAAGAATTTAAATGATTCTTAAATGCTTTTTCCTTTCCTGTTAATTCTCCTTGAGAAACAATGTAATTTTTAATATTAGAGATGCCTTTTTTTGCATTTATAACATCAAAATAAACTTTTCCTTTTTTTGCATGAAACAAAGAATCAAGACTTATTTTTGATTTAGGGGTTAGAGGAACATTTTGTACAAATGTTTTTGCAAAAATTCCATCTCCTGCTGCTGTGATTTTTTTATCATTAGCATAAATATAATTTTTTCCTTGATTATTAGCTGCATTTTGATTAGTTTGTGCAGAAACCTTTGGTGAAGAAAAGAAAAAAGGCAACGCTAAAGTTCCTATTAATGCTGTCTTTTTCAAAAAATTTCCAAAATTTCCTTTTGTTTTTTTTGACTTATTTTTATCTGACTTCATTTTATTTGTCATTTTTTAGTAATAATTATTAGAAGATTTTATTTATAAAGCTTTTGGTTTGTTGTTATGTAAAAGTAACAATCAATTCAAAGGCAATTAAGGAAAAGTTTAAATTTTAATAAAATATTGTTTTAAATAATAAAATAAGCGTGGGTAGTTCAGCGGCAGAATACGTGCTTGCCAAGCATGTGACCCGGGTTCGAATCCCGGCTCGCGCATTGGTCTTTTTCAAAAAAAAATACACAGTACAAAAACGAGAATTCGCCAGAAGGTAGGATTCGAAGCTTTAGGTTTATTTTGGATTTCTGAATTTATGAAGAAATACTAAATAGGTTGAACAAGAGTGAGGACTTCTTTCTTTTTTCAATCATTGTTTCCAAATAATTTATAATAATTTCCCTCTATTTTTTCTTCTACATCTTTTAATGAAATACCCTTTATCTCTGCAATTTTTTTATAACTTTCAACAACATTTGCTGGTTCATTATCAGGAAGTTTATCTGGATGTAAGAAAGGAGAATCTGTTTCACAAAATAATTGTTCTATTGGAGTTAATTCAACTAACTTTTGAAAGTGTGTTGCATTTTTTATGTTAGCTGGAACAGAAAGATACCAGCCATTATCAATAATTCTTCTTATTAGTTTCTTTTTTCCAGAAAAACAATGCATCAAAACTTTCTTCGCATTGAGAGATTCTAAGAATTCAATAGTTTCTGTTTCAGCTTTTCTTGAATGAATAACTAATGGTTTATCTATTTCTTTTGAAAGTTCAACAAATTTCTTTAAAGCATTCTTCTGTTTTTCCAAAGTTTTTTTTTCATCTCCTAGACTAGGTTCATTAAGATCAAGACCTACTTCCCCTATTGCCACAATATTTTCTTTATAACTTTTAATAAAACCTATTTCCTTATCTAATTCAGATTCAGAAAGTTTCAGTGTTTCAGAAGGATAAACTCCTAAACAAGCTTCAACTTCTTCATAGTCCTTAGAAAGATTTAATACTTCCCTATTTGTTTTTTTATCTGTTCCACAAGTTAAAATTTTTTCAACTCCTGCTTTTTGAGAATTAGAAATAATTTTAGATAAAGAAATATTTTTACAAGCTTCTAGATGTGAGTGTATATCTATAAACATTTTATAAAAAATGGACCCGGTAAACTCAAGCCTCTGGAAGCTGTTATTAATAATCAAGTTTGCACTTCCACAAACTTTCGGGATTTGGGCCTCACTTACCTATGTTCGTTCAACCTAATCCGCTTAAATTAAAATTTAATCAAATCAAACCCAGGTTCAATTCTTTTTAGTTAAATGGACCCGGTAGGAATTGAACCTACGACCTCTTCGGTGTAAACGAAGCGTTCTAACCCCTGAACTACGGGTCCTGATTAAAAATAAACAATTCCTTTCCTTTTAAGTTTTTCTTTATTGTTTAAAGATATATCTAATAGAAAAAATAATTAAAAATATAAAAGAATAAAAAAGAAAAGAATAAAAGAATAAATTAAAACTAATAGTCTGGTAATTGTTCTTGTGATTTGTCTTTTCCTTCAGGAGATCCTTCTTGAGGTTTTTGTCCAGAATCTTGATTTTTTTGTTCAGATCCAGCACTCTCTTCTCCTTCAGGTTGTTTAAGGTCTTCTTCTGTAACTGAATTCACCATTTCCTTAAATTTAGGAAAGTTTTCAGCAGTTATTCTAACTCCTGCTTTGGTAAAACCAGTATATCTCTCAGAAGTAACATATTCTCTGATTGTAAGACCTCTCTTACCACCAAAGTCATCAACTCTAAGAACAATATCAGTTCTGTCGTTTTTGTTAAGTTTACCTAAGTCTTTTTCCATAATAAATAAAAGTCCATTTTCTTTTTAAAGGTTTTGTAAAGCTAGTTTATAATTTCAGCATTAATTATCTTAACTTCATTAATAGGTCTGTCATTTGAATTGGTTTTAACTTTTGCAATAGAATCAACAACACCCATCCCTTCTACAACTTTTCCAAATGTTGGATGTTTTCCATCTAAATAATTATTATCTACAAGATTAATAAAAAACTGAGAGCCTCCTGTGTTTGGGCCTGAATTTGCCATGGAGATTGTCCCTCTATTATTCCTATTTCCTCCCTTATGTGTAAATTCATCTTTTATTGTATATCCAGGGCCTCCACGACCTGTTCCAGTAGGATCTCCCCCCTGAATCATAAATCCATTAATAATCCTATGAAATATAACTCCATCATAAAAACCTTTTTCTACTAAATCCCTAAAATTGCCTGATGTTATAGGCATATCGTCATACAACTCAATTACTATATTTCCCTTATTTGTTTCTAATAAAACTCTTGTATTTTCATTACTAAAAGGCAAGGAAGAAACTAAAATAATAACTAGTAAAATAACTAATATTATAATAATCTTAAATTTCTTTTTCATAACATAATATGAATTTTAATATTTATAAAATAAACTATTATAATAAAACTCAATTAAGATTTTAAACAACAAAATACTTGGTATTTCTATGAAAAATTATTATATTTATAATAATGAAAAATTCACAAAAAAACCACTAAAAGAAATAGCAGAATATGCTTTTAATAAAAAAGAGAATATCTGGTCTGCAAGAATTTCTTCTGGATTGTTTGGTTTAACTAATTGCAAGGCTGGAAACAGAGGTCCAAAAAAATATAATGAAATAATCCTTGGGATTGGTAATGAAGGGTTAAATAAAATAATTGATTTAGGTTTTATCACATGTCCTGTTTGTAAACCAGAAAAAACAGCTAATTTCTGGGAAATAATAAAATATAAAGTAAATGAAAAATATAATATAAACACTCTTGAAAATTTCACTGATAAAAATATTTTAAATTTTGATGCAAGAAGAATAAAATGGGAAGAAATACTTCCAATAATAAATAATGTCCCAAATAGAATCTATATTCCAAAAAACCTATCAAAAAAAGAAATAAAAGATTTTAAAAATCGATTTTTAAAAACAGGATTTAAAATTCCTGCAATAGGATATTATAGCCCAAATGTTTCTGAAAGATTTACAAAATATGATATTCATTTTGATTAAGAAAAATATAAATTTTTAAATTAAAATTACCTACTATAAATAAGAGAGGATTGATAATATAATAAAATGGCTGTTGTACCAGAATTTGTTTTTGAATTAGGAACAATAATTGTTATTGCAGCAACTCTTGCTGTTATTATAAAATCAATGAAACAACCACCAATAATTGCGTATATTCTAACAGGAATTATCTCTGGTCCACTAGTTTTAAACCTTTTTAAGTCAAATGAACTTGTTAATTTATTTGCTACTTTAGGTATTACTTTTTTACTATTTATAGTAGGATTAAGTCTTAATTTTAAATCACTTAAAAAAACAGGGAAAGCTGCCCTAACCGTAGGTGTAACCCAAGTTGTTATTACTTCATTAATTGGTTTTCTTGTTTCATTATTAATTGGATTTTCATATACTCCTGCTTTTTATGTTGCTGCTGCTTTAGCTATTTCTTCTACTGTTATTGTAATGAACATATTATCTGAAAAAAGAGAAACAGAAACTCTTCATGGAAAAATTTCTATTGGTATTTTAATTGTTCAGGATTTTATTGCAGCCCTAATACTTGTAATTATTCCTTTTATAAACAATACATTCAGTTCAATAATAGAAAACATAGGAATAGGCATAGGCCTTATATTTGGTATCTTTTTGATTTCAAGATATCTGCTTCCAAGTCTTTTTAAAATAGCTGCAAAAAGTCAAGAAGTTTTATTTTTGGTAAGTATAGCATGGGCAGTTGGAGTTGCTGCTTTATTTAATTTCTTTCATTTTCCAATAGAATTAGGGGCATTAATAGCAGGTATGTCGTTGTCTTCTTCAAAATTTAGTTTTGAAATTTCTGGTAAAATAAAAGGATTAAGAGAATTTTTTGTTATAATTCATTTAATATTTTTCGGAAGTTTATTAACAGGACCAATAACATGGAATATGATTGGAAATGCAGGAATATTCTCATTAATTGTTTTAATAGGAAATCCTCTGATTGTAATGACAATAATGAAGAGATTTCATCATAAAAAAAGAACCAACTTTCTTACAGGTATAAATATAGCACAACTTTCAGAACTTTCTCTCATAATCGCTTTCTTAGGTTTTGCAGCTGGAGCTATAACACAAGGAACCTTTTCATTAATAATCCTTACAACACTAATAACAATAACAATTAGTACTTATGCAATAGAACATGGCAAAAAACTATATCAGAAAATATCTCATTTATTAAAATCATTTGAAGAACCCCAAAAAACAAACCATGAAAAAAACAAAGCAAAGAATCTAAGAAAATATGATGTTATTTTATTTGGTTATAACAGGATTGGTTTTAATTTATTAAAAGGATTAAGAAAAGCAAATAAAAAATTCTTAGTAATTGATTATAATCCAGACACAATTGATCTTTTAGAAAAAAATGATGTTCCTGTTATTTATGGTGATGCAAATGATCCTGAGTTTCTTGAAGATCTTAAATTAACAGAAGCCAAATCAATAATTTCAACAATACCTGATTTAGAAACCAATCTAACAATAGCTGAACATATAAAAAGAAAAAATATAGTCTTTATTCCAACTTCCCATAGCATAGAAGATACTAGGGGGTTATATAAAGCAGGGGCTGATTATGTTATAATGCCTCATTTTTTAGGAGGAGAACATGTATCGCATTTAGTAACAGATAAAAATCTTAATAAAAATTCACTTAAAAGAGAAAGTAAAAGACAAAAGAAAGAATTAACTGAAAGGACATTTGAAGGACATACTCATCCAAATAGAGAAAGTTATGGCAAATAATCTTTTCAAAAAAGATTAGACAAAACCAGAAATAAACCAAGAGTTAATCTTTTCAAAAAAGATTAGACAAAACCAGAAATAAACCAAGAGTTAATCTT
>Ga0102934_1000098_pt1 | contig 45613 bp, 48 predicted proteins | sample SalPonR2_A_D1_MG_FD_78175 | JGI IMG/M metagenome (GOLD analysis project Ga0102934, IMG submission 78175) | Salt pond soil microbial communities from South San Francisco under conditions of wetland restoration - Salt Pond MetaG R2_A_D1_MG | ecosystem: Environmental > Aquatic > Marine > Intertidal... | reverse complement strand
GGAGGGGGACACGGCCCAGGACGGTGGGGGTGCCGCGGGAGGGGGGGGCGGAGGCCGCGCCGGCGGTGGCGGGAGCGGCGGGAGGGGGGGCGGGGGCGGAAGCATACTCCTTGGGCACAGGCACCACGCCCGCCTGGACGTACGGTCGCACCCCCATGCACGGCGGGATGACACCTATGTATGGAGCTGCGACACCCATGTACGGAGGGGCGACGCCGGCGTTGCATTCGGGGGGGGGGCAAACGCCTGCTTACTCAGGCTCGCAGACGCCGGCTCTGTATGGGGGTGGGGGACAGACCCCGCGACACGAAGGGGCTTACACGCCCCGGCACGAGGGGGCCTACACCCCCCGGCATCAGTATCAGGACGGGTAGCGTTGGAACTGCCATGCGGAGGGTATGTATGGTACATGAAGAGACCTGCGAAGGCATTTTCGGGGGCTGACGGTTCGGATCAGGCATAAAACGTGTGAAAGCAAATGTTTCAGAGACAATCTCATGCTTTGATTCAAATTGCTTTCAGACACAAACACTATCTATATCATTTACATCATTCAACGGAGCTTTCCAAGGAAGTGTGACTCGCCTCTGCCTCATCGTCGCATCAAGGCAAATTTGTGGACTCGTTCCAAAATCTCGGGCAGGAAGGCATTCAAGCTTTCATTGATCAAAGACAAAAAGAATAATTCTGCCTGCTCTGCGCTCAGATCAAGTCGAAATCTCTCCTCCACTTTGCCTAAGACCGACGCGGCATCTCCTGCCAAATCCTTGATCCCTGCATCCACCATGAGCCCGAGAAGCGTCAAAATAAGGTTGGCGTGGCCCCGAAAGCAATTGTAAGCCTGACAGCAATAGCGCTTGAACTTCATAAAGTTCTCGTGGGCCTCCCCTCCCAAGCCTTCCACCATCTGCGGGGCCAGCCGGAAAGGCGGGGGCATGGGTTTGGGATCCTGCCCGAAGATAAAGCCGAAATCAATGTGTAGAAGATGGCCGTGCGGGAGGAGCATGATGTTGTCCAAGTGCCTGTCGCCAATCCCAAGCAGATAGGTAATCACGCAGTACCCTGCCAGACTTTTGACGAAAGTCGCAAGCACCTCAGGTCGTATGCCGAAGGGGGCGCCCGGCCTGGGGGCGTGGACGCGGAAGTACTCCTGGATGCTCCCGTGCTTGGCTAGGACTTCGGAGATGGGCGAGGAGGTGGAGACGAATTCAATCATTCCGTCCCGCGGCCCCGTGGCCAAGATCCGATATGGCGTGAGCTTCAAGTCCAGGTTCACACGCTTCAAGAGGAAGTCCATCAACGTGACCATCTGAATGATCAGTTGGTCTTGACGGAGGTCGTCGCCATTCTTGAAGATGACCTTGTAGCAGGCACTGGGGCTCTGCGCCCGCGGGGTGAGCACGAAGGAGGAGGCAACCGCGGGGTCCGACGGCATCGAAGCCGAAGATGGATCCATCACTGACCGTTGGAGCGGTTGCTGCGGCAACGGCTGCTGGCTTTGATCGTTGTACAGGCGGAATTGGATAACCGCCGGGTACAGAGCACTCCGAAACATGAAGGCAGTGGAGGCCACCACGCCGGCGACCTTCACGTGTGGATCTAGAGGCATGGGGACATAAGGAGCGCCTTTGGGCAGTCCGTTCGCGTCGGCCTCGGCCAAGAGCTGCCGGAGCTTTTCCTCCTTCGCGTCCTTGCGGCCTTTCTCGTCCCGCGCCTGACGCTGGGACCGCGCGATGTTCGTGAAGAATTCGTCCTGTTTTTTGAGGAGGTCCAAGACCACAGGATTCACCTCCCGCAAGGCCATCCCAAAGTCGTCGAAAACCGCCTTGAACACGTCCCCGTACCCAGAGTCGTCCTCCGCTATCTCCACGCGCAAGTACCAGTACAGAAAATTGGAGAGCTCCAAGCTCGTGCAGGCCCGGCCGATCAGGAACCTGGCCAGAGGGTAAGACCGGCTCCCGCTCCCATCCATCGCGTCCACCGCGGCTCCCGCTGTCCCTCCTGTGCTTTCCCAGTCTTCCGGCAAAGAGGTCACCGAGGTCGAAGGCGCGAGGGAGGACGTCATGTCCGCGACCAGCCGCGAGCGGTCCTCGTAACGCAGGGCTTGCACTAGCTGCAGCAAGTACGTCAAGAGCTCGTCGTCGGAGGCACGCCTGAGGGTATCCACGGCAAATGTCCGGACAATCTCATGCTGGAAGGCCTTTTCTCGCCCCAGCAACTTGAGAGCGTCCGAGAGCTCCACGTTCGCCTTCGCTTTCCATTGCTCCAGAAGCCGGGGTACCTGGAGCACCTCCTCCTCCCGCGACCAGTCCACGCTCAGCAAGAACTTGGTCAGCGCCTGGCGCTTGTCTGGCAATGTGTGCCGAAATGTCCACAGGAGATCTTTTTCTTCGATCCGCAGATGGTCGGAGGGGCTCGCCAACAAGGCCTCGATCCTCTCGCGCTCCTCCTTATTGGGCTTCAAAGAAGGGTCGACCCCAGAGCCTCCGCTGCCCCTGAACTGGTCGTGCGCCTGCCGCCGGTACTTCCCCTCCACTGGGTTATCTGACTCGGCCTCGCAGTCATAGATCGCACAAAGCTCCCAGGCTGGAGAGCAATTCAGGTCCTTCGCCGTCGTGAGCCCCTGGAAGCCGGCGTCGGTGGGGCCGGCGGCCCAGCGCTCAAGAGGAGGACTAGACGCCGGGGAGGAGGGGCCCTCCAAGGGCCTCGCCAGGCTCAGCCCCCCGCAAGGTAGCCCCGCCACCCCGGGATAGAGTCGCTCCTGGAAGAGCACCGGGTGCCGGAAGAGGGGCAAGGTCACTACCAGAAAGCCGGACTCGTGGAGAGATCCGCGAGCGAGACAGGGGCCCTGCCCGAACCCCCCCTCGTCCAGTCCCTCCCCCCCTTCCTCCTTCTCCAACGCCCATTCCCAAGGATCACGCGGGTCTTGTGCCAGGTTGGCCAGCAAGCGTGCCGTGTGGGGCAGGGACAGCCGATCCAGCCATTCCACAGGCGGGAAACCAGCCTGGCTGAACGCGTACTTCTCGCGCGCTTTTTCGATCCGGAAGCCGACGTCATCACGGGCGTACTTTTTAGTATATTCGGACACTCCATCGCGTCGCTGCAAGTCGATCAAATGCGCATGCTTTCCTCGCTCTGAGGGTGCACACATGTCGAGTAAGAGCTTCTGCTTTCCCATACGCGCAACCCCGTGCGGTCCGAAGAAAGATAGAGACACCACGGCGACAGGACGCGGGCTCGAATCCCGGACAGTGAAGACGAGCCTGGCGTCCAGAGTTAGGTCTCTATACTTGACACCGAAAAAGATTAAGGCCTCGTTGTCCCAGGAAAGGATACGGCGGGCGGGGTCGCAGGAGGCGGGGGTGGAGGTCGACACGGAGACGCCGTGCAGGGGCTCCTCGTTGCACACGATATGGACACGTACCACCCACTCTTCTTCATCCTTAGGCAGGGTTGTACCGGTTCCAGGCGGATATGTATAGGATCGACCGAGATGGGAGAGGGGAACTCCGGAAGGGCTGTTGTCATCTTCTGAACCCATCATGTCAAAGTCAAGCACCGAGGCGTGACGACATTGAAGGGGTTCGACAACGGGTACGATACAGGAAGGATATCGATGAGTATAGATCAGATTGTGTCCATGCAAGGTTGTAAAATGCACATAAAAAGAAAACCTTGCAGGCGCAGATGACAAGGACACCAAGGACAGTCGTTGACGCACCGGTCGTTTGGCTAACCGCCAAGGGCAACTCAAGGCGATTAATTTCCACACTGATGTCTACATTTGCGTCATGGCTATTTATAAATTTGTAACGCAAAGCACGGTAGTCCCCTTTCGCATAGGAAAGCATGTTGTGGATAGTTCACGGCGCCAAGGAGGGAGGGGAGGGGAGGTCGCGACGAAGATTGACGTAATTCAGACGCTTTCCTCCGCGTGCCTTCTTTGTGTCACTTTAAGCATGAGCTCACGCCTCTTGACGAATATCTGCGATGTATACGCGAGGAAATTCATCGGGCAAAGATGAGAAAGGGCCGTGAAAATCGCCCACCCTGGTCAGTCTCTGTGCACGTCGCCCTCCCTTGCCAGGCAGCGAGTGGGAGGCCGCCAGCAACCCTTCCCTGCCTCGCGACGGTAGCTTTTCTCATCTTGCGACACTCCTTTTGCGCATAATGTACTGACAAAGACTTGCTGACAAGCATCCTGCACGTGAAACAGGTGTAGTAAGTTTAAGTTTTTGTCGTGAACAACGAAAGAAGGAGGCAAACGGCAACAGGAAGGGCGGACCTCCCATTGCAGCGCAACATAAGACCTAAGACTTGTCGACGTGCGCACGCGCTGCAGAAGTGCTTCTGTCATCCTTTCGATCATGGCGGAGAACAAGGAGTCACGGAACCGGCAAATACCCATAGGTAGGTTGTAATGTCAGGGAAAACTCACCCGCATGCGAAATGCAGAGTGGTGGAAGGTGGTTAGAAGGGACAAAGAGACAGACTTTGGGCAGCACTTAGTGAGCTTCCTCATTGCGAGTCTGTGTGAAACTTCTATATCAAGAATAAATACTGACCACGCCCTTTTACACGCGTATCTTGGCGTCTCACATCCCAGTGTGTCCGGGTCACAGCCGGCCTTTGGCGGGTGTGGAGTACAGCCCGGTGACTCCTGACGGCGTCTTCTTGATCAGCGCCTGCCACGACAAGGAGCCCATGCTGCGTAATGGGGAGACGGGGGACTGGATCGGGACATTTAAAGGGCACAAGGGTGCGGTCTGGAGTGCCAAGCTGAACAAAGACGCTACTTTCGCCCTGACCGGGTCCGGCGACTTCAGGTGTGCATCGGCGGAAGCTTTGACTGCGTGGAAGCGGAAGATGTTGATGGTGTGAATATACACTATGCGATGGGATCTTACACGAAGACGTGCCCATTCAGGCACCTCGCAGGCACGCTACCCGTGACATAGGGAGAAAAGACAGTAAAGCAGGCGCTGCAAGGGCGGACGAACTCAATTTTCTTTCCATCCATTCATTCCCATTTTCCGTCTTTCCTTTTTTCTTCGATCAATGCAGCGCCCGGGTCTGGGATGCGATCACCGGCGCGGAGCTGGAGCACTTTCCTCATAAGCATATAGTCAGGACCGTGGAGTTTGCGCCTGACTCCCGCCGTTTCGTCAGCGGGGGCAACGAAGGAAAATTGCGGGTTTACGACCTTATGGAGCCCTCTGCCCCACCCATGACGATGGACCTTCCCAAGTCAGGGACCACGTTCTCCAAGGCGGTCTGGGACCAGAGCGATCCTCAGCGAGTCCTCACGGGCTCCAGCGATGGGAAGGTGCGGGCCTGGGATTTGAGGGCCCGAAAGGAAACGCAGGTGGCGGAAGTGCAAGGTAGGAAAAAGAAGGAATTGTCCTTTGGGTGGGTGGGCGAGGAGAATGGCTGCTATGCCTGGAGGTTACTGTTCGGTCGTGGTAGCGCACCTTGAGGGGCACATTCTTACGTTGCTAGCATAACACTCCAGGAAACGTGATGGATTTGGAGCTCTCTCCGAAAGTGGGTGATATCCTCACAGTGTGCGCTGGTGACAAGGTCACGTTTCTGGACACTGCGACCCTCCTGCCTATCAAGTCCTTTCCCATGCCCATGCACTTTCGAGAAGAAGGCGGTGCCTCCCTCCATCCGGACCGGCAGCTTTTTATTGCGGGAGGCTCAGATTTGTGGGTGCGCGTATTTGACTACAATACGGGCGCAGAGCTCGAATGTCACAAGGGTCATCATGGCCCCGTACGGTGCTTGCGGTACGCCCCCGAAGGGGGGAGCTACGCAACAGGCAGTGAAGACGGGACTGTGCGCATTTGGGCAACACAAGTGGATACGTAATGGAGGCTTGCACCACACATGGTTAAGACGGTCGGGTTCTCATTCTCCTCTCTTGTTATCTCCCGCGTGGCCCATGTCATGTCGTCGTGTTAATAGCAGCCGAATAAGGTTCCTCCTTTTTGAGCCAACGCCCGTTATCGACTTTGTAGCATGGATGACATTACCCAAAGAATCAAAAAGAGCAATAGAAATTAAAGGGGCACGGTCTCCGACTTGGGTCACGCAAGGTATTGTTATGTTTCCATTTCCGGCCTTGGTCCATGGTATCTCAAGGAACATGGCGTACGCTAAAGAAACTGCACCGAGAAATAGTAAAAGCGCCAGTCAAACATGAGTGCTTTCCGCTGTACTGGTACACTTCTTTCTCATAAATACCTGTCTTCAACTTGGTTGCTTGTTTGAGCCGGTATCGACAGCGTGAAAGAGTAAAAAAGACGGTCATAGCCCTGGAACAGGGCAGCAGGGGAGGTGAGGTCGGGCGAGGGGAAGCGCGCCAGTCACTGCCCTATGGCTGGCCTCATTAGGCTTGCATCTTTTCCCGTGCCAAACCCCAGAACGTGGATATTGCGCTGTGAGCTAATTGTGCACCGCACACCAATTTGCTCGCTGCAGGTCTCCCACTTAAAATCATGAAGGACCCTCGAGTGCCCCGGGCGGGGGGTCGCGAAGAAGACATGCTATGGTGTCTAGCTTCTCCAGGCTAAACTATTTTTCACATTCACAGGTCTCTTTCTGGTGTCACTGGTCGACACGCGAGTGGAAGCGCGTTTGGCTGGCAAGGTTTTTACAAATGTGGCCTTTGGGTTTTCCGGTTGTGCGCCTTATGGCGGGTGTCGGTGTCCTTCTCTTACAGTCTGGTTGTTCTTCATCCGCTACACTGACCAAGGCCGCTTTTTTGGCACCCGCGACGGGTATCAATGTAAAGCGAAGCAGTTTTTACGGTTCTAAGACAAGTTTGGCTGCAGATGCAGCGTCGGATGCGGCTTCGCTGTCCCGTGATATTCCAAACAGCCGGAGTTTGTATCAGCAGCAGCAGCTCGAGCAGCAACGTGCTCTGCATGAGCAGCTAGCCGCAATCCCGGATTCGGGTTCCCCATGCCGCATCAAGGTGATTGGTGTGGGAGGTGGTGGGAGTAATGCCGTGAACCGGATGGTGACCCAGGACATCACGGGTGTGGAATTCTGGGCGATTAACACGGACGCTCAGGCCCTGGCCAAATCGAAGGTCCCGTACAAGCTGAATATTGGGAACCACATCACGCGAGGTCTCGGGGCCGGGGGCAAGCCTTTAGTGGGTCGGAACGCGGCGGAAGAATCTCGAGAGGAGATCGCAGAGGCGGTCGCGGGTGCAGACCTGGTATTTGTGACAGCAGGCATGGGCGGAGGGACAGGATCCGGGGCGGCGCCGGTGGTGGCCGAGGTGGCGAAAGACCTGGGTATCCTGACGGTGGGCGTGGTCACCCGGCCCTTCGGCTTCGAGGGTCGCCAACGCATGGCGCAGGCCAAGGCTGCCATTCAAGAGATGCAGAGCAAGGTCGACACCTTGATCACCGTCTCGAACGACCGGTTGCTCCAGATCGTTCCTGACAATTTCCCACTCACGGACGCCTTTCTGGTCGCAGACGAGGCGCTCCGAGACGGCGTGGTGGGTATCTCGGACATCATCGTCAAGCCAGGCCTCATCAACGTGGACTTTGCGGACGTGCGGGCGGTCATGCAGAACGCGGGCACGGCCCTGATGGGCACCGGGTGGGGGAAGGGAAAGACGAGGGCACAGGACGCAGCCGTCTCGGCCATCAAGTCGCCTCTTTTGGATTTTCCCATCAAGAAGGCCAAGGGCATCGTTTTCAACGTGTGCGGAGGCTCTGACTTGACTCTGGGGGAGATAAACGCGGCGGCGCAGGTGATCTACGAGAATGTGGCGGAAGACGCCAACATCATCTTCGGGGCCGTGGTCGACGCGAAGCTCAAGGATCAGGTCTCTATCACCGTCCTGGCCACGGGCTTCTCCCTCAACCCCAACGCTAGCGAGGACAACCTCGACGACCTGCTCACCACATTGGACCAGCAGCTCTCAGGACCTGGCCGGCCGAAGGGGGCTGCCTCCCCCACGCCCTCTTCCATGCAGCAATCTGCCTTCCCGACCCCAACCCCGCCTTCTCAACAACCCCCTCCGGTGTATGAGAAGACGTACAGCGAAGGAGGAAGTCCGGGCAAGGGCGGCGACGGGGGAAAGAAGGGCATGGGTGGCTTCTTCAAGCTCTTTCGGAGATCGTAGACTTCCCCAGCACGTTTGAGTGGGAAGGTTGGAGACATCCGCTCGGAGGTGAAGAGGTCCATGACCGGAAAGAAAAAATGGGGCTGATAAAGCTGGAGATTGAATATGGATGGGAGCGAGGGAGGGAAGGAACCAGAGTACCTTTATTTATGCCTTGTTTATGTCTGTGTTATCTCCCGTGAGTGTAGATATAACCTCAACCCTCGCCCGCCTAGCCTACGCTTTTTACTTTTTTGTAGATTGGCCCACAAGCCCCCGACACCTTCTCTGCATCAGAAGGGAAGGTGCGACAACGACGTGGTTGACCGGGACGCTGCATGCCGATTTCGTAAAGCACAATGTGGTCGTCTCCTCGTCTCAACCTGCCCTTTTCTCCATTTAGTCTGTCATTAGACGAGAACGAGTGGTAGCAGACATCTCCCTCGGACTTTTCAGTATTGATTTTTATCAGGTCTTTTGCAAATGTGCCCTCCAATAAGTCGTTCCAGACAGCAATTTGAAGACACGCTGGGGTTCGTTAAGAAAGAACGGTCAAAAGGAGGTCAGTGTATTGTTTGATTTGAGGGTCTTTTATTTTACCGTACAATGTTCCTTTTATATCCGCAAAGATTGGTAACCAGTACCAAACGAGGCCGCAGTGTGAAAGAAGACAGAAATTAACAAAGTCGGCGCCAGTACTGTCGAGAAGCGGGCATCAAGTTGCGAGGATCAGCGGGCATTTTTTCCTATTAGAAGACAGTCAGAAACATGCTAGCCCCTCACTATCATACTGTTGTCTACATAGTTTTTTATAGAAGGGAGAGAGGGCGTCAAGACAGAGCTGATGAGACGCCGGCGTTTGAGTTGGCAATGGAACAAGGCATACGCACAATCCCCTCCAGCTCGGAACGAAAACGTATTTCTGGAGGGGACAGAGACACTCTACATCGTCCAACTCGTAAATCGACCTTGCCAACGATGCGCTCTTTCTAGACGAGCTTTTCTCTGATTATCAATGCTACGGTGACCCATTATATGTCTTCGTGAGGCATTCGCTTGTCTAACAACTTGTTGAAGTATATGCAGCGCAGCAGAGTGAGAATTGGGGAGCAGTCATCATCTCAGAGCTGTTTTTTTTTCTTCTTTCTTTTAAAGGAATTGGATGCGACTTTGGCTACATGATAGTGCAATCAGTGTGTCTGAAAACCATGGTGTTCTTAATTTTTTAATGTCGTCCTCAATCGTTTTCGCTTCTCAGTACGTCCCTGTGCCTATTTCCGTCTCGAGGGACATTACTGGTTGAGGGGATCATGACAACATTCGTTCGAGTAACGGATAGCAAGCTAGATTTAAACACGCTGATAATGAAGGTTGAAGATACAGGAGCGGGAGCCATTGCCACCTTTTTGGGAGTGACGAGGGACAACTTCCAAGGGAAGCGCGTGGTCCGTCTCGACTACGAAGGTTACGTGCCCATGGCAGAAAACGTTATGCACAGCATTGCCTCTGAGGTAAGCGTTACTCATTGTTCTGACGCAGCATTTAAGTCATGAGGTCGGCTCGATACTAATAACCTTCACAATCACAAAACTTAGGTCAGGTCACGGTGGGAGGTACTTTCAATCGCCATGGAGCATAGGATTGGAGTCTGTCCCGTCGGGGAGCCTAGCGTAGTAATTGCCATCTCATCTGCCCACCGTCGTGAGGCGTTGGAAGCGGTTGCCTTCGCCATAGATTCTATCAAGGGCAACGTGCCGATCTGGAAGAAAGAAATCTACGCCGACGGTAGTTACCATCGCGGGCCTGATGGGTCAAGCGTGGAGTGTGGAGGAAGCCCCGTTGTAAAAAGTGCGTGGAAAAAAAATGTAGAGTGGGAGGGAGGCGACGAAAATATAAGTAAAAGATCTTGAAGACTTGAAGGCTGCAAACGAATGTTAAGGGCTTGAAGAGCCCGAATAAATTGTTGTAGTTTTTCTTTATTTGATGCTCTGGAAGAGATTATGCTTTCTTGCCATTGGCGTGGCCACTTCTATTGATAGATGCTTGTGGAAAATGATGGGTCTGATTTTGTACCACTGCCAACGTGAAGTTTCCACTTTGCCCAACGATCAGCTCGTAGTCCCTGCTTTTGAGTCGAATAGACTCTACTTCATTCTGAGGGGTGGAAGAGAAGAAATTGAGGTCGAATTTTTTCTACTGCTGTATGTATATATGTATGTATGTGTGTATGTGTGTATGTGTACGAATGCATGTTCGACCATTGATACCATACCTCTGGAGATTCCAAAAGATTTCGGGCTGCGCGCTTTGCTTTGGAGGCTAAGTCTAGCACCAAATGAGCAATCTGCACCGCGCGCTTGTACTCAATATTCTCGTATTTTATGACGATTCCTAAATTGGACTATGTGTCAGTGATTGCTCGTAAAGGCAGGCAAAACGCAACTCACCATCGTTGTTCATTATCATGTAGGAGGAAAAGCCGGGCTGCGCTTTCAGATCTCGAAGGATGACGTCCACCTCACTCATGGCTTGGGATGGCGTAGTGCCCTGCATAGACGTTAAATCATCATTCGGCGCAAGAGATAACCAACTTTGTAAAAAAGAAGAAAGAAAGAAAGGCGGGGCTTGACATTTTAACTTACAGGCTTCATTTTAGCCGGTGGAGGGTTATGGTGGAAAAGAAACCTGTCGACCATGTTTGAATGTGAGAAGCAAAAAGCAAAGATTTTAATCAAATATTTTTAGAAAGTAAAGTGACCGAATCATAGACTTTGGGCGGTGGTACCTATACTGTTCAAAAAACATCGCCACAGCCCTTCGAAAAATGCACCTCGGCTCTTTTGCGTCTCGGTATCGCCGAGTCCTCGCTCCTGATCTCGGAAATTGCTTCAAAGGCAACCGGGGAAGACCTTTCTAATAGTGATCCTGCAACACTTTCACACCGTACCCTTTTCTGATGTTGTTTTATTTTGTACGACAGAGAGAAAAATGGCGGCGGCTGGCCTCATGTGGGGTGCTGGGCTCACCGTTTTCTCTCCCATTTCTTGCGTGTTCATCCTTGTCGTCACACGCCGACCCGAACTTGTCATCATTGCCATCAGCGGCGCGTTCGCTTACCTGGTAGCATTGCTGCTATCATCAGCCCTTTGGGCAATGTTTGGGCCTGTCAAGCAGACGGCGGCCATCATGGTGGTTTTGGGCGTACTCTGCCAAGTCGTCATGCGTGCAGTCCTCTACCGACTTTATCACCGCACAGAAATTCTCATCAAATCTGCAAATCATCCCGTCCTTCATATGCCTTTGAACGACGTTACTTCCTCATTGGCAGCGGGGACGGGCTATGGGCTGATGCACGCCGTCATGATTTTCGGAAGCGTACTTGCCTCGGGTAATTCCGACCCCGGAGTGCTCTTCGCACCATCCTGCACTAGAACACCTCTTGTGGTCGTTTTAGCACTGTTAGCGCTTGCGTTTACAATGATGGACTTGTCGTTCATGGCGTTAACATTCCTCTACCTTCGTCGACGGAAATGTTTTAGGATGGGAGTAATATTTCTAATGCATAGTGCTGCTTCAGGGCTGGTGAGTAAGTTTAGTATATGTGGGAGAAGACTTGTGTCGCGTCCCGCTCAGAAGAGAGTGAGGGGAATTGGAACAGGTTCAATTATCGAATTCTGTTTTTATATTCGACTGCCGTAGGCGGTCTCTTGAACGACTCTTCAAAGTATGCCTCGTCCCATACGTCCTCTCCCTGTCTCTGCATTCTTTACTCGCACAGACCATATTAAATGACGTTGAGAACGGTTGCACGATGTCGCTGCCACTCGTGTACGTTGTTATGGTTGCCACCGTCCTTGTAACCTTCCGCGAGTGGAGACAGCTGAACGAAGACACGTAAGAAAAGCAAGGGTGTCGAAATCAACTTGACCGCTTATATCTTGCTCGAGCTTGACTTCGTGAGCAGTCGACGGCAGATTGATATATCGATTACTTTCTTCTTACATTCGTTATTTACACACCTCCCACCCACGAGTCCGCATGCTCGTCCCTTGCGAGACTACCCCTCCTCTCGAACCTGTTAGGGTTAGGGTTAGGGATAACCCTGAACATGCCGACCTAATATCACCCCCACCCCCATAAAAAACCCAACGCTGCTCCCCTGCTCCCTACAACGTGCAAGGGGCTATCGAGGAAAGCGTCTGCGTGCCGGCAAATTGTTCCGTATAAAGGTCGAGGATAAAAGACTGCTGACGGTCCGTCTCGTCACGACGATTACAAGGGGAGCCATGCCTTTTTCCGCGCGAATTTCGTTTATTTTCGCGGCCCCTGCGATGGTTTCCGAGGAGACCACGATCGCGTCGAAATTTGGATCATGCACAGGAGGACCAAATGGGTCTTTCAATACCACCACATCCACGGCCAGGTTGGGGAAGACGCTGAGCAGGAAGGATTGCACAGCATCTATACGCTCCTCCAGGGGCTCGATCTGTCCGGCGTTCTTCTTCTTGGCGAGCATCTCGGTGGAAGTGATCCCGATCGTGAGTCGCGACTGACATATGCAGGCGGCCAAGCTCAGAAGCTTCTTGTGCCCGTTGTGAAGACGATCAAAGGTGCCGCCGAGGGCCACCCGGGGAAAGTGCGGGATGCAGGTCTTTTCGTCCTCCAAATAGTAGAAGGGAGTGCTCAGAGCCACATGTGTGGCCTCATCCAGCCACTCGACGTGGACGGGGGGAAGCCCCTGAAGTGAGCAAAGCGATATAATAACCGGAATCAGAGGAGAGCGGCGACGCGTCAACCGTGCAAGTCTCCCTCCCTCTCACCGCTGACTTACCAGGGCGGCGCGCTTGGCGCAAGTCAGCTCGTCCGATCCCGAGCTCGAGTGCCGCGTAAACACTACCTGAAGTTCGGGTTTGAGTAGGACTTCCTCCCAGCTTGTAGGATTTTCCCCCGGTCGGTGCGCCTTTTGTGCCGACGAGGGGGGGGTTGGAACAGGGGAGGGTACGCTAGCGGTGTGCAATGACGCTGACATCTCCTGCAGACCCGGAGTAGCCAATGTCTTGTCCACAGGCAGGGCGGGGGCAACCGGGAGGGCAGGTTCAGTGGTGTTATACAACACCCTCACATCTAAAGGCAGATTCCGGTGTAAATTGCAAACGTCCCACAGCTGTCCGTAGAGCTCGGACAGGTACACACGAAGTTCGGGTGTGGTTGGGCTCACGGGGACGCTGGGAGCGTCATTCGAGATGGCGGCCGTGGCGGCAGCTGCAACAGCAGCCGGATCCTCCCGCAGGTATACGTATAAGGTTTCACTCACAGACTGGACAGCTTTTTCTATGCAGATGTCGTTGGCAAGAAGGAGATTGTTGTAATTTCCGCTGTGCTTGCTGGGGACGGTCAGGTCGAGGAGTCCAACCTGGTAAGGAAGGGAGTGTGAAGAGGGCGCCATGCCTGACGACGAAGACTTTGGGGGTCCTGCAAGCCCGAGTGATGATCTGTCCATGCTCCGAATGGCCCGGGAGGATGAGGAAGAGGGTCTGCTCCATGGGGCGCTCAGCATTTTGTTTCTGGAGTACAATCAATCCGGTGCATAAAATCAAGAAAAAAATAAGCGTTTGTTTCGACGGTAACATTACGCATGCTACGATTGCTGACATACGTACACAAGAGTGTAGCCCAGGACCGTTGTGAGAAAAGCAGCCAAACCTGCACCTTGGCCGCCAAGACCTGCGTAGTAGCCGTTCTCAGAGCGTCCCATTCTCCTGTCTATTTATATCGAGCAGAAATGGGAAAAAGTATGCAGTGCCTCTGTTGGTGAGGGGGTCTGAGGAGAGTAGGATGAGCGTAGACAGGAGCCACGAGGGACGTTGAGGAGTATACAAATGTACTAGCTAGGTCATCCGGGAAGAACACAGGATGTACCGTCCTGCCGCTCGCGGGCTCTAGCTAGAGTTGATCCCTAGTTTACCACAGATGTTCATGCAATATGCTTCTTCTTCGGGGGGTCAGCGGAGATGATCGCCACACATGTGTTGACTCAGGAAGCTTTGATTGACAGAATGGTGTAAAATTCAAAGGATGACCATTCTTCATGGCGACGCATAGATAAATGAGGAGGAGGCGAACACGAGCATCAGGTGCTTATGTGCTGTTTCTCACACGAGCGGAGGCGATGTTTCTCGATCGGACCTGCTACAGGAAAGACAAGCCGAGACGACGCCGATGGGCCACCCGGCAAGGGGAATAGGAGTGACCACATTCTGGTTTCCATGCGTGTCTTTCATTCCTTGCTGTCTCCATTGAGGAAGACAATGCCTCTGCTGTGAATGGGAAGGTCGCAAAACGGCTGACATTCATGCCAAGGTGCCCAACTCATGTTCTATGGCCGGCGCTACTCACGCGCGTCAAATAAGAGAAGGGTGAATAATCACGGGGAACCTTTAAATGGACTGTCCCTTTCTTTTCTTCGGGAACGCTGCTGGTGAGTTCATGTGGGAGAGTCACTGATAAGTCTTCTTCGCTTTATTTAGAGAGAAGACCTCCTGGTTTCGTTCAGAGAGGTACGCCCTCAGCATGCATAACGAATGGATGCTTATTTTATCCGATCCTCAAGAATTGTGCGACATTTCTTTATCGTGAAGACTGTGTCATGATCCAAAACAATATTCTTTCGCCTGTATAGAACATAGTTCTCCTAGATCTCTTCTCGACGGCAATTTATCGAGCCAAATAAAACGCCATATAGCCCATGCTGCGTTGTCATGCTTGGCACGACAAGAAACCCCCATTAAAAAATCTCACAAGTCTTGACTTTGCACTTTTTTATTTCACATTAGTGCCCCACAGATGCAATCGAAAAGTAGCGGGACGTCAATTTTATCCACCATGAACTAACCTTACGCAAAAGATTGAATTTATTCGCGCCTTTAAAAAGTTCTATAAAGCTCTCTTTTGAGCTGATTAAATAATATTCTGAAATTCAATGGAAAACGTACTTGGATTTTTCCACGGCGTCGGGTTTAGACTGTGGCCTCAAACATCCACATTCGCTTTTTTGGATTTTTTTAATGTCCTAATTGGACAAATAGAAATTCGACGAATTGTCCCAATGTCTCGGAGGCTACATCTGACGTAGACAAATTATCACCATCCCATGCCCCTCAATACGTTGTGTGTCAAATCGACTTGCCACTTTCTCTCGAGAACTATGGTTTAATAATCATAGATTTATTGTTTTGCTCTTTTGGAAAGAGCCAGTGAAAGTGCGATCGGATGAATATTAAATCTAAACAGTCAAGGATATATTCAACCATTCGAAGCACTACCTCACGCTTCATACATCTTTGAGTTACTTCTTGGTCACGAAGACAAGTAGAGTGGTACTAGTTATTTGGGACTTTCCAGTGCTCTAATTCATGGAGAACGCTGTCTTTATCTCACAAATAGAGATATTATACCGTTTGCTAAATGATGGGATGCGATCATAAGCTTCCTGTAGCCTGAATGGCGCGGTAGAGACTTGAATGGTTGGCAACTTCTCAACATGCTGCTTTTAACGGTCGAATTTGAATTGAAATCGTGTCGGAAAACCTGCCTAAATACCACCGCCGTGGCAAAAGCAAACGACAGCAATCCATGCGTAACAAGATCACTAAAAAGAAATGTAAGCGGTCTTCTCAAAAATATTATTATGCTTGCGGGGATTCACATAGGGTTGTGTTGGCGATTAGCCTTAAAAACGTCCCCGAGATTCACCGAGCTTCGAAATCCAACGGATGCCCGAGTTTACTGTCTAAAAAATTTACTAACTATTCATCAGCACAGACTTCATATAGAGCGACTTTTACCCAAGAGATAAATATTACGCTGCAGAACATGTTTCCTCTGTTGGTGTCGTAGAATTCTCAAAGATTTACTCACATTTTCCCTTGTCCTCCCGTATCTGTTCTCATGTAGGCGTATATCATTCCAATGCCAGCCATGTATTCTCTTCTTCGTGCCCTATTTCTTTGCTCTCTGCTTCTATTTCTGTCCCCAATTCACGCTGGCCTGAAGACAAAGGAAACCAGCAAAGCTGAACGGAAAGCGCGGAAACGTGGTTGCATTCTTAAATTTTACCCTACCAACCCGAAGGAGCCATGGCCCACAAGTGCCTCTTCAAACGGCGTATATCATCTGGCTGCGGTCGTTAAGAATCGAAAAAGGGGCTCTAAATATGAAAATGTGTATTTCTCTTTTCAAAAACCTACCTCCGCCTCCTGGGCTGGAGAGCCCCGAGCTAAACCGGCCTTGCCTAACGCGACACTGATTCCTCCCTTCTTGCCTGGTGCCTGGTGGCTCTACGGGCCATTCAATTTGAGGGGAGGTAAACGGCAGTACGTAGAAATAGCCTACACTCTCTCGCCTTGCTCGCCGCCCATTTTATGGAACCTCACAACTAGTCTCATACCAGTTTTCCCATTTCAACGGCCGCCGTCTGAGGCTTTGCCTGAGACTTGCCTCGGCTATGCGTATGGGGTAAGTTATAAAAAAGGGAAAGATCGCGTCGAAGAAGAAGGTCGATTTACTCTGTGTGTGAACGCCGGGGGAGACAGTTGCGAAGCGGTGGGGAAAGAGTCTGCAATATCGCCAACCTTGTGATCATGAGGCATATGAGAGTATGATATGTATATTTCCTGGACAACAACACTCTTTTGATGGTCTTATGTTCTTCTACACATTTTCCGACTCGATATTCATTCATAGCGCAAATACCCCAGCGAAACACCCTGTGTTTAAGTCTCTTTCCAATTTGAATTTCGTACGATATTGGAAACGAAGGCAAATATCACGACTATCATCAGCATCAGAGGTGAGCATGCTTCATCTTTAGATTATACACGTGTTTAAAGGAAATACTCGATCGATGTAGAGAAAGGATATGAGGATATTCCACTATATGGAAATGGCCTCGGGACGATAAAGACGAACTCCTCCATCATTTACAAGCTTTTGTTCAGCCGTGGCTTATTTTGATACCCATACGCTGGTCACACAAACATCATATCGCAATAAGCGCAACAATTGACTTCATTTCCTTTTGAGCACGCATTTTTTTGGTCCTGATGCTGTGTTGGGAGGTTGCCAGCCTTAAAAACCTGCGCCCTCTTCTATCTGTATTATCAGTATTGGCATTTTCGCAATATGTCATCGACACCATTATTACAAGGTCGTATGTGCGTGCTTGTTTAGGAAACCGTCTCGTTCCTATGACCATGCATTGCCAGACGCGATCCGTGAGCTCAATGCCTCCCGCTCCAAGTTCTTCGCTTCCACTTCATGTTGCTTTGTAGGCTTTTCTACCCTTCTTCGCTCCAAGTCATTGTGTTTAAGTGACACACAAGAGAATCATTTTGTGCGAGAGTGCATCTTTTGAGTAAACAAAAAGCAACCGATGTAATGTAGTCTCGTTTCCTCCTTCAAGCCTCGCCAAGGCGGAAGAAAGCGAGGACGTGACACAGGAACACAGACCAATGCCACTGCGGCCACGCGAGGCTTGATTGTTGCATTTGCGCGCCCTAGGCGCACTGCCTGGCTAGATACCTTAATTATGTTTTGTTCTGTGACCACTCACTGCGGCCCTCAACTCACAAAACCTGTCACAATGGCTTTCTCGCCCTCCACCTTCCTCGGCACCGAACGACTTCGAAAAGGCCCCAAAGCAGAAACCAGAGCCACGGATTAGGCCGCAGGGCTGGCAACTACGAATTCATGCATCGTCTGCAAGACTTGTTTCGTAACCTCCAAGGTATGTGGCTATGGATGGCTTTGTTTGCGCAAAGGTGACAAAAGTAGTAATTATCTCTTCCATATGACGTCAAACTGCCTGGCACCCTCGGTTTCTCAATCTGCGCTGTGCTTTCACGTCAGGTGGAGGCCAAGTACCCACGCCTGACGGACCTGTCGTCGATTCATCAGAGAAGGTAGGACACTGCTGCATGAACGGTCTACGAAATAATTGCTGGTTGCTGGAATCATGAGTATTTGTCGACACATCTATCCCGCCTTCTACTCTTCCTATCGGCTACCCCCCTCGATTTTATCTGACAGGTGCACATCAGCTCGCTAGCATTGTTAAAAATGCTTAAGCACGGTCGCGCAGGAGTGCCGATGGAGGTAAGCCTTTGAACTCATCGTAAGCCAGGCCGAATGAAAGGCGCAGTGATGCTTGCGATAAGGATTTCCCTTTCGTGTTGTCGCAGCGCGTCCCGTCGAGCAAGCGTCTCTCCTTTTCAATTGTTTCTTTCTCCGAATGACTCACCCCTTCCGTCCTGCAGGTGATGGGCTTGATGCTCGGGAACTTTGTTGACGACTACACAGTGAACTGCATCGATGTCTTCGCCATGCCGCAGTCGGGGACCAGTGTAACGGTCGAAGCCGTGGATCCAGTCTTCCAACACAAGATGCTGGAAATGCTCAAGCAGACAGGGCGCCCAGAGATGGTGGTGGGATGGTGAGACTTTCGAGAGCAGAAAGGAGGGAAGAGCCCCACGGGATTTTGTGCCCGGAAGGGAGAGGATGGCCGCCCGCCTTGACTTGGCTTGGACTTACATCAGAATCGTTACAATCTGTCACAGGTATCACAGCCATCCGGGTTTCGGATGCTGGCTTTCGGGCGTCGACGTTAACACTCAACAGGTGGGAGGCTAGAGAGACGAGTGAGGTTGAAGGGAGGTAGGCGATGGGACCTTGGTGGACGTGTCAAGTCCCTAGTCGGCAGTGTCGTAAAATTCGTGCTCATTCACGCTTCTTTCGGACGTGCGTCCCTGCCCTCCTGGTTTCCAGAGCTTCGAGCAGCTGAACCAGAGAGCCGTGGCGGTGGTCATCGACCCCATCCAGTCCGTGAAGGGCAAGGTCGTCATCGACGCGTTCCGGACCATCAACCCCCAGCTCATGCTCCTGAACCAGGAGCCGCGCCAGACCACCTCAAACATAGGGCACCTCAACAAGCCCTCCATCCAGGCCCTAATTCACGGTCTCAACCGACACTACTACTCCATCGTCATTGACTACCGGAAGAACGAGCTGGAGGAGCAGGTGCGGCGTCCGGGCAAGACAGAGGGAGGGACGGGATCTATGAAGTTGGAGATGGACCGGGAGGTACCTTCGGCTCAGTTTACAGGACGAGAGGGCTGCTCTCATGAACCCCATCGCAATTGGATTCCCTGTTTGAGTTGCCTGACGCTCTTCATTTTCTCTGCTCTGCTGTAGATGCTTATGAACCTTCACAAGAAGAGCTGGACCCACGGGTTGAACATGCAGCGCTTTGAGGACCACCATAGAGCAAATGAAACGACCATTGAGGTGAGGCGTGGCACATCTCTTTACCTCTTAATGCACACACTTCCCTGACTTCAGATCATGCGTCTGCGCGAGGAATATCAAAAATGTTTCTAGTTAGTTTTTCATCCATATACTCATCACCCATCTTCTCCTTGGTGTCCTCATGGTTTTGATTTGGTCATAGGCCATGCTGAAATTAAGCAAAGACTACAACGAGCGGGTGAAAGAGGAAGAGGGCAAGACGGCCGAGCAACTTCTCGTCGGGAACGTTGGAAAAATCGACCCAAAAAGGCATTTGGACAGCGATGTTGCTACTCTCATGGCTAGTAATATCGTTCAGTGCTTAGGTGCGATGCTTGACACCATTGTATTTTGAAAATCAATCAAGAACAGAAATTGTAAGGAGAGGAGCGGACAAAGGCAAGCAACGGGTGTCACGACCGTGATACACTTTTGGAGAGGTGTTAAAACAAAACCAAAAAGAAAATCGAAAAAGCATCGAAGGGGATGGTTGTTCAGTCATCGTTCCTGAGAGGTAAATTATCTCTGGTGAGTCATTCTTTCTCTGATACCGCCCATTAACTTTCTACCGGCGCTGTCTCCAACACCATGAAGCCTGGCATCACGAACAGCCATTCCGAGGGGATTACCTATTATCTTGACAGAGTCATTCCACATATGTAAACTGGACATAGCCCGTTCATGATCCACAAAAAATTGATCGAAGGATGTCCGACATGTGGTGCGTCACAACGGAATAAGGCACTTTTTTCTCCCTGCAGACCGCCGGGGCGTTGAAGTTTGAACACAAGCATATTAAGAGACACCCCTGAGTTCTGATGCTTGAGCGGCATCAGTTGCTCTGAAAACAAGCTGATTGTGCGCCAATATGCGCAAAATGCTTTTTCCATATGTGGATTGTGAAGGTCCACGCAGCAGCTGGTGAGTCGACACGTTCTACTCGTCCGTTGTTTATTTCAAGGGGCAAAAGATTTTCGTGCTTGCCTGCTTTTGCCAGCAAGAGCAAGAAAGAAGAACGTTGACGGGCATTGCTCGTATAAGCAGTCGCGTCACCAAAGATGGATGAGCAGAACACTTTCACTATTCTGTCAAATGCATCACGCGTAGACAAGATGATCTAGCTGTGTCTCAAAATCATACTGATGCCTTTGCACCATTCCATCTCCTTCTCCTTCTAGATATCCGACTACTATGCGTGTCATCTCAACTGCAGCTTTTTTGGCCCTTCTAGGCTCCGCCATCGCCTTCATCCCTCAGGCACCTCAGTCCACGTAAGTTCGTACTGCAACACCGTTTCACTGTTCCTTGTTGGTGGTTCCGACTTGTCCTTGCCTCGGACCTTATCCCCCGTGCATGTCGGTGGGATCTCGAGATGCATGGTGCGCGAGGCAGCAAGACCTTCTGGTGCATAATCAACAAGATGGATGCATTGGCCCTTGCGCATGGGAAAATCATAACATTCGTCATATTTGTTGAGCAACCACTATCCCTTGGCCTTATTCTCCATGCATCTGTTCGAATCCTCACAGTCAGAAGATGGACCTTGGCAAGGCAGTCCAGAAACTCCTCGTGGGCCCCGCTCTAGTCCTCGGCGTTTACGGGGGCCCCATGATCCAGCCCGTGCACGCCGACGGGAGTGTGTCCTCCACGACCGTCCAGCGCGCAAGTGGGCTTTACGGTCCACGCGTCATTGCCTTGAAGGATGCTGTCGCCAAGGGCGACTTTGCGGCACTGGATAAGGCAGATGGCGCGATACGCTTGTTCAACAGCGGAGCATTTGCCCTCAACAAGCCTCAAAAATTGAAGGTCCAGGCCCTTTATAACGACGTGAGGGCCGCAGTGGTGAAGAAAGATGCGAGCCGCCTGAAGACGGCTTGGGCCATGTACTTCAAGGAAGCGGGATTGGACAAGACCAACCCCTTCTCGCTCAAGGACGCAGGGCAAAGCTATTCTGGAGACTTTGATTTCCGCCGTGGCTCGCCCCTTTTCGACCCGCGCGTGGGAAATTAAACAGTCAATTTGAAGGAATTCGCTGACAACGGACGGCCATTCGGGTAAGGGGTATAGGAGGGGAGTGCAAAAGTGACGGCTGGGGTATCAGATGAAGGTGAGAAGGCTTGAAAGAGCAGTCATTGGGATGAGAAAGTTTTCCGGAACGAAAGTCGACGAGCCATCTGGCCCAATCTGCGTGAGCCACCGGGTACTGCATGCCGCATGTTCAGAGCGAAATCCGTTCTGGAAAAAGAAGAATGAATTTCAGTGCATTTGTCGTCCTGCGACTGGAAAACCAAGGCGACGGGGTGTTTTTTAAAAGAAGCTCGTTTGAGAATCGACCTCCTTCCACGATTATTTAGTTTACTTTCAGACATCTCGAGCTTCCATATTGGAACAAGATCTAGGTAGTTTTACAAGTGTTACCAGCCTTATTTGATCAAGCACAATGGAAGACGAGAAGAACATAACTCCTGTAGCCTTTACTGGGCGTCCTTGTACATATTTTGTTGTTCATGTTCAGTGGAGGACACAACCTGTGTTATCGCGTAGGTTGTAGTCATCGCTACTGCGAGGCCAAGTGGAGTTGATGGATTATCTTCGTCTCCTTCTATCGGCCCGCGGTTCTGGAACAGGAATAGAATCCATGGCTGTCTCGGAGTAAACTTCGAGTCAGCGTGCATTGTCGGGAGTCAAAGGAGTCACTCGGTGCCATCTAAATGAGACCGAGAGGGTAGACCTCCCCTTTGGCCATGCTCCCTCCTCGCTCCGTGCCATCACTGAAGCGCTCCCGACACAATGAGTCATGGAGATAATGCAGAACCTATTGAGCATTTTTTCACCTGAAATCTTGCATTCATCATTGATATATGTGTAATTGTGTAATGTGTAGAAATGCATTGACAGCACCAGCGTGTTTCGCGTGCACGACGAGAGCGGACGACGAAAGGGTGAGCACGATAACTGAGGTGGTAAGAGTCGTCGGTCGGCCGAGCCCCTGAGGCTGCCACTTTTGATTTGCAACCCCATGCATCGTCACGTGGATTTTTTCTGTACTCATAACAGCGTTGCTGTGAGGTCAAGGTGCTGACACCTGACGACCAATTCCGACAACTCAAAGCACGCGATGGCAAACGAGTAGGGCTGACTCCAGGTACGAGGGGAACAGGTGTGCAACTGGCCATGACAAGAATACTCAGGTTCACCTCTTAGGGGGCATATGGGGAGGGGAAATCGTCCCCTTCGTCATCCGTGCTCTGTGCAGTAGAGGTTGATTGTGAGCTTGAGTCCTTTCGCGAGTTCGTCTGTAACAGCAGTAGTTCCGAGATGCTATCGGTCTTGCAAGTAATTTGTTTTACAAGCTGATGCGACCACTCCATTTTCGTTTATCCATGTACCCTGTCAAATGAAGCATGGAAAAACTACCCGCAGCGGCGGCATGCGGTGGCATCAGACTTGGCGCTGCCCAAGACGTGCAGCTGCCCAGAGAGAGGAAAAGACGGAGACCCGGGACCATGCTGTGCAGGGGGGTTGAGGACTCCCGCACAGACAGGAAATGCGAACCACATGCAATCTTGACCGTAGATTCTGCCGTCACGAGCGGCATCAGCCTAACGGATGTCTGCAGCAGTCATAGCGCCTGCTGGAACGACAGCAGTCTGGAGGAATGGGGGGGCGGGGGCCTCGTCCCAGGAAGACTTTCACCGTCGGCCAGAAAGTCGGGCTCACCATTCCTTCGTCGTGCTCAAAGAGGAAAGAGCTTGACATCCTGTGTGTTGTCCTCGCCCGTTCTGGTCCTGCTCGTCCTCCTTGTCCCCCTACGCCTCGTCGAGGCCTTCACCTTCTTGCCGCAGCTTCCCACCTGCCGCCATCACTTCTTCTTCCACCCAGCCGATCCCCCACCGCCAGGAAGCAGCCCTTTGTCCACCATCGTCAACTTGGCCGCGGGAGGAGAGAGCGGTGGTGCGGGGCCGGAGGAGCACATGCCGGGGGGAGCTTCCCTGGTCGACCTGGCCCGCCGCCGGTTCTGGCGATGGACGGTCTGGCGCCGCCTCTATCATTCCTCGGTCGCCACGGTGCTCAAACAGCAGGCCAGTGTGGCGGCCTACTTGCCGAGCATTAACCGGCGGCGGTCTGGGCACGACTCGACGTACACGAAGCCGAGGCCTTTCCTCTTCAGCGCTCCCGACGCGGGTCCCGTCACCGTCGCCTCTTCCTCTTGCGCCTTCAATGCCGTTCATCTTGTCACTCGGGCGGCAGCACCGGAGCAGAAATCGCTCATTTATGTGAACGGAACGGAGGTTTCGGGTCATTTACGCCTGGGCGGTGTCGCTCCGACGCCCTTACCGCGGAGGTCGAGGGGTCGCGATGGACAAGGGACTGGGACGATGACTGAGAGGACAGCGTCCGCACAAGGTGTTTTTGACCCCAAGGCCCCTTTAAGTCTGAGTCTGGTTGGCGAGTTTTGCATCGACAAGCCCGCATACCTGCACATCGCCCCTACCAAGGCGGGCGCCATGCCCCTGCTCTGGGTCACCCAGTTCAGTATCACGCGCCGTGGCTCCGTAAGCGGGATCAACATATTTGGACAGGCCCATGCCCCCGATCCCACGGCCTCCCCCTTGCCTCTCCCTCCAGCCTTCCCCCCGACCTCCCTATCGACTCAGGCGCCGGCGGCAAGGTCGTCAGCCTCGGTGTCCTCCCAGGTTCAGCCTCCTCCGCCCTCGTCCCTCCTCCTCCAAGACCAAAGCCCCGCCGACATGCCAATTGCACGGCCAAGATCCCCAGCCCCCGGCACAGAGCCTATCCATCCTCTTCCGGCGCCGGAGGAAATAAAGCTCGGCTTTTCTTTCCGCTGGCCGAACGAAGTCTACAACCTCCCCCCGAATACCATTGCTGGAGTCTCTGAAGAAGCGCTGCTCGTGGCGGACGGCTTTCTCATGCCGGGGCGATCCGATGGGGGCCTGTACGTGGTCCAGCAGCCTGGCACCTCCTTGGAGCGAGTCACGAGCCTCACGCGGCACCGGCCTGGCTGGTTCTACCACAAGGCGACGTGGGTGGACCTGCTGGGACCGGGGGGGCGACCCTGCCTCCTGACGGCGCGGGCGACGAAACCCTTCTTCGCGCAAACAGAGGGAGAGTTGGTCTTGCTCCTGCAACCGGAGGGCCCTTTCCCGCTCGCCGAATGGAACACGCCCTGGCAGGAGGTGGTTCTAGCCAAGGGGCCTGACGTCATGTTCGACGTGGCCGACCTGGACCCGACGGACGACGTGCTGGAGGTATTCGCGTCGGAATTCTTTTCCCGCCGGCTCTCCTTGCACCGCATCATCAAAGGGGACTGGCGGACAGGCCGGCTGCCGCGCGTGTTGACCTCAGAGGTGCTGGATGATGCCTTGGGCCCCGCGTACAGCGTAGTGCTCGCCGACCTCAGAGGACAGGGGCGGCCCTCCCACGTCCTTGTCTCGAGCCACGAATGCCAGTACGAGGGCCTGGTCGAGGGGGGGTCGGTGAAGGAAGGGGGGAGAGGGAGCGGGAGGCAGACCCGGGATGAGCGGCTGAGGCGCGAGGCGGCAGCGTACGCGGAGGGGAAGGAGACTGAAGCCCGCCGGTCAAAGGATCCCCTTGGTCTCAGTGGTGCTGGCCCGATCCTGGAAAGTGTGGGGCTTACAGGTGCATCCGGACGGGCTTTGAGCGACGAGGTCGACGGAGGCCGTGAGGACACCGAGGGTCAGGACGGCGCAGGCAGGGCGGCAGACGAGGGAGCAGCCTTGAACGGCGGCTCCTTGTTCGCTTACGAGATCCCCCCGGACTGGCGCCAGCGCGCGTGTTGGAAACGCTCCACCCTCGCCACGGGCTTCCACGTCAAAAACTGGGGCCAGATCAATCCGGGCGCCCCCGGATTTCCCTATGTTTTCTACCCCCACCGGTCCCTCCGCGGCCAGCCGGGTCAGCGCCCGTACATCCTCTTGGCCGGAGATTGCTCCCATGCTGCCTACATATACAGGCCGGTGCTTGGTCGTGACGGCGAAGGAGGGGACGAAGCCGACGTCCAGTATGAACCCATGGCGCAGATCAATTGCGGAGGCACGGTGGGCTCCTTGGCCGTAGGCCATTTGCCTTTGGCAGTGGGAGAAAGCGAGGAATGGGAAGAGGACGACGACGGATGGGCGAAGATATTTATACCCAATTTTGATACGGACAAAGTTTATGCATTCTCATTCGGGCCAGAGAAGGTCTCCTTTTTGTCGGGTTTGAGTCCGCCCTCGGTGCCTTCAGAGCCTCATTTGAAATTAGAGGCTGAGAGGAAAGCGCGCGTTGCGGAGGAGGATGAGATTGTGAATGGTTTAAACTCGTATGCGAAGACAAGGGGAGAAAAGACGAAGATAAGTTGAGAGTAAGTTGAGAGTGTCTGACGGATACGGGAAAAACACTCAGCATGATGTACATTGCTCTTGAGAGGTGTCCGATGCGAGAACGAGCGGAAAGATTCATAGACAGAGGATAATCAAACGGCGAAGTAAAGAAGCTAGGCAGGTTACAACTGTGTGTAAGATAGAGAAAATCAAAGTGATCTCCCTTTATGAGTGGTCTTGATGGAAGAGAGCAACCCTCCTGTCTGGATCAGGGAGTGTAAGCATAACTGGAAGCACACCGCTCGAAAGGAAAAAAATGAACCGGTCGAAATGTCGAGCATCTGTGTCAGTTGAAGGCGGTCACGAGATGCATACAGTCGAAAGCCATCTTGGAACATCTTCTTCTTTCTCGGCATCGTCTGTCGTGATTTTCAATGCCGTGTTCCTCGGTGCTTGCCGTTCGAGCAACGCCATGAATACAATGTACGCATCTGTCTCAGTCACTCTGACAGATGTTATCTATACAATTTGGTGCATTTGAAAATTGAGGCTTTTTTCTGATGCAGCCCCTGTCCGATATGTAACTTACAAACCACGCATGAGTACCCACTCACTCACTATCGATAATTGTCTCTCAGTCGCTTGCCGACTCAAATTCCTGCAAGATCTCGCGTCCCTAAGAGCTAAACTACGGTAAATGCTATACCTAGGCGTCCTTGCATGTTCACGGTAAAACCGTTTGCTAACCAAGCAACGTAAATGTCCTCTTTGGGTGGCGAAGAGTGACTTACTAACAGCAATAACGAGCTCCAAAAACACGCTTGTCAATTTCCTCCCGGAGCGCACGCACATCATTATGGACATAAGCAGCAAATTTGGCGATCATTCTAGGAAATTGTATGGGGGAATGGGAAACGTATGGTTTTTTATGATTCGTGATTTCTCTCAGGAGCCATGTTAATGTGATGCTAAACCGTCTTTGACAAGACCTGCAAAGGATGTACCTAATTCAGGATCAATGAATCTCATGATTTACACCTGTTGGACCGCACACTCCACTCAAATTCCTACATGGCCTCGATCCCATGAAACCTTACGTTTTCTTGCCGCCCTCCTCTATGCTCTCCATTCCAAAAGTGTAGAGAGTTCGCTTTTCGCCCGGGTAAAGCTTGTTCTTGATACATGTCAGCTGCAGGCTTTCTCGGAGAGGAATGCACTTTTTGATGCGCTTGTTAAAGGGATCCTACGGGGAGCGATTCAAAATAGGCAATAATCGTGCACCGGAGGTGCCATGTTGAGTCGTGGTGAGAGGGAGGCTTGGTTCAATCTACAGCAGATCCTACGGACGAAATTTGAGACATGGTTACACGTGCAAGCCAGAGAATGACAGCTCGTCGGAGTGTGACTCTTACATGGTGCACGGAAGTGCGTCATGACAGATTTATATACCAAATTCGCATTATTCTCTACGGGTTTGATTTTCACAATGTGTAGTACCTTGATGTAGTCCGTCGGGTAATAGTCTGCCTTCGAACGGTAAATCCAGAGGCGTCGGTTCACAATGACCCAGTATACAGGCTTCCATTCTAAAGTGGTTGGCAGGCAAAAGATGAGATTGTGAGCAACTACCAGTCGAACAAGCCATGTGCGACTGGTCTCAATTCCAGACTTGCCTCGACCGATAATACTGCGCGCTGAGACACGGGCCAAAACGACGCCATCGGGGATCTGAACGGGCATGCAAAATGTCGAGGGGGAGCCACATCCTTCCGACGATGAGGACAGCATTGAGGCGGGCGTCGACGCCGCCAACTTCTTCACGGGCTTGGGCTCATTTCGGAGGACGCTGTCGGACACAGCCCGGGTTGGGTGTGGCGGCTCCCATTCAATGCTCCAGCTGTCGTCCAGAGCGCTGTCCCGCGTTTGTGGAACGCTGGGAAGTGCTGGCATGGAAGTCGGTGTCAGTGGAGAGGGGGCAGTGGAAGAAAAGAGAGTATCCTGATCGCCTTTCAAAGCGGCTTGAGCAGAAAGACGCGGACTAGCTTTCTCCCGGGGGAAAAATGGGCTGTGACACAAGGGTGGGGTTAGCGAGTCGTCGCCACAATAAGACACGGGCAGCATGAAAGGACACTTTTGCAATATATCACGCCCATGATGCTCCTGTAAATTTTCGACGGAAGAGAAGGGTGAACGGCACAAAAGTGTGACTTACTCGAAGTCGCTTGCATCGGGATATGCAGGCTTAGCAGAAGCTGTGGCGCGACCACATGTGCGGGATAATCGTGATTGAAGGTCCAATCGGTCCCCAGTACCAGGTCTGATTGCTTCGTGCAGCTCCTTGAAGTGTAAAGGCGACGCAGGTGCCAAGCCAAATTCTGCGGGAGAGGCGACCGGTTTCGCAGGAACGAGAGGGGTAGATGCGGCGAAGGCATCGACATCCTCGAATGGATTGCCCACAGGCGTTGGTATAGACAATGGAGGCAAATGGGTCATGGATACTGCCTTGTTGCTAAATAAGTCTGTGTCAAAGGGGGTAGGTTTGCCCTTAGGTTTTGCAAGGAATGGAGAGATTACTAAAAGGGTTATTGGTACGCCATATTAGACACGCTCTCTTCAAGCTCTTCAAGACGCACCTCTCCAAAAGGATTTGACACAGGGGTCGATGTCGGTACGGGAGGAGGACAGTAGGGGTCCCCAAATGGATCTGTAGAGTAGAAACCCTGAGACATGGTACGCGACAGGGGAAGGCAAATGGGCCGCCCGCGTCCTTGTGGCGTCGGGGAAAAAATGGAAAGGAAAATAAAACTTGTGCGTTATAAAGCGATGAAAATGCAGATGGTGAGTTTGTAGTTCAAAGTTTACATTGCGTGTATCGTCTTGCACTCTGGACGATAGGACGGACAATAGGACTACGAATGCTCGTACTAAAGCTGAGCGTCCCTGAAGAACGTCACACCCCTCGCCCAGGAACAGGGAGCGGCCGGCGAGGGCACTTTAAGGCCGACTTCAATTGCCATGCCCTCCGAGCCTTCAGCCCTTGATCGACATTTGTTTTAAGGCATGATTAAGTTTTCTAAAATGCTTTGGCAGCATTTCCTTGTGAGCGCCAGGAGAGGTAAGGACAAAGCAATGCCGACCGGTTTGGACAAACTGAGACGCATGTTGGGAGCAAAGACAGGCACGCGCGATGAAGGCCTGAGAGATGCTCTTTCAGTGTCCATCACTATGTTGCGTTGTTCGTCTCCAGTTCTTTTACATGTGTGCCTTCATCTTCGGCTTTATTTTTTTTGGCTATTGCCTTCGCCTTTCACGTCCACATCCTCGCTCCCTTTGCCATCCCCGACCTGAGAAGTCTCCCCTGCCCCCGCGTCGCCTCGGGTCGCTGCTACCTGTCCTTGCTTTGCGGTGTGCTTCTGCTTCTGTTGCTGTTTGACCACATTCTTGGCAATAGCAATAAGTAACTGATTCAATGTGATGTGCTCGAGCTCCCGCAACATCTTTTCTCGGTGGCCGTCGATTGCAAAAGCCGTGGCGTCTTTCGACGCCGGCTCCAATTCAATGAATTGCGCCTCTGGATGCACCGCCCTGATCTCCCTCTCTACGTCCCTCACCTCCCTCTCCAAAGTTCTTACCACATCCTCCGCATAGAAAGCCAAAAGCACGGGCAGGTCTTCCTTCAGGCGCGCCGATCCCAGGAACTCGTCCTCGTATCGTGCCATGAGCTTGGCAGCCAAGTAGGTCCCGTCGAAATCCACCTCCGCCTTGTAAGCGAAAGTGTACGGGCCAATCCACTGGCTTTGGACTGATTGCACATTATCAATGCCTGGCCGCGCCATGAGCAGCTTGCGGATGTCGTCCACGATTTCCGGCTCCACAGCCTGCCCGAGCAGGTATCGCTCGTTCAGCCGGGCCAGAGCGAGGCCCATGGCCGCCAGCAAGCTCGAGATGCAGAGGCCACCGATGCTGTCGTACACAGGATTGGCTAGGGCGTGGGAAAGCCCGATCCCGACGATGGCCATCACGACCCCGAGACACGCGCCTGAGTCCTCCAGCAGGACCGCTAGGGTGGTCGGGTCCCGGATGCGACGAATGTGCTCCCAGAGGGTCAAGTGCTTGGGCTTGGAGTCCCGCAGGAGCTGCATGGTTTGGTAGAGGACGCTGCCGTCGATGAGGAACGAAACGCCAAGCACGCCCCACACGTCCCAGGTGATCTCCTCGAGTTGCACCGTCGGGCTCATCAGGTCCTGAAAGCTGTTGCGCAGCGACACCCCCGCGCCGAGCCAGAACGTGCCTAATGCAGAGACTAGCGACCAGAAGTAAATGGATTTACCGTACCCGTACTGGTGGTGCCGGTCGGGGGCAGTGGCGGCGGCGCGAATGCCGATGAGCAGCAGCGTTTGGTTTCCGGAGTCGACCAGGGAATGGATGCTCTCACTCAGCATGGCGGAGGAGCCGCTGTGAAGCCAGGCCAAGAATTTCGCGATGGTAATGACCACGTTTCCACCGAGGGCCAGTTTCACCACGTGCTCCGACTTTTCCTTCACCTGCTTGGATGTTGGGCGTTTCGTTGAGTCATGGGGGGGAGCTCCAGAGGGCTTGTCGAGGGGGCGGCGAGATTGAGGACCTCTGCCGGTGGAGGAGGACGAAGAGGGGGGATTCTGCATTTGTTGAGTGACGTGCGCGCCACAGGGTCTAAAGTCTTTTCTTCTCTTCCAATGTCTTCTTTCCAAAGCCCAAGCACTGATGTGGTATGCAGCATTGTAAGGTGTGTGCCATGGTCGTGTCAGAGGATGAGTTGGTAATTTCCCCCGAGCACAAACCCATACACCTAGCTGCTGCTTCTTCCATTCCAACAATCGTGCCTTCAGGCGTGAGTCGCAGTCGTCTTCTGACTGGCTGAGCCCGAAACGAAGCAAAGTAGTTCCCCCTGGACCTAGTCGCCGCCGCCCCGTTGCGGAGGCAGCTAGCAGCATCTCCCGGTGCGGAAGCCTGTGCTGCGTGTGCAAGAGACTATGTTAAGTGTACTGCCCATCATGATATTACATTCATTCCCGGACTGAGTTCAGGGGCTCCAAGGTAAATTGTGGTGGGTGACTTGAGGGGCCTCGCTCAAGCGGCGTGGGAGAATAAGACGTGCATGCCGCCACTTGAGTTAGCGAGAAAGGCGCTGGCTAATGACGTATTGCACGACCGGCCCATGCGACCTGATTTCGGGGGAAGTTTCAAACCTTTTCTGGGCACTGGTGCGCGTCTTGCCATCGTCTATTTCCACAGAAAGATCAGTATGCGTCTTTTTTTTAATGTGCAAGCAGTCCAGTGTCATATGATTACAGTTTACCCGGTCTTACATAAAAGCATTGCCAACCGTCACAGGAGAGGGGAGTGTCGAAGCCCGATTTGCCGGTAATCTTTTCGCGTTAGTAAACCGACACAGCCCCTTAGATTGATAACATCGATGGTAGGATCGCCTCACAGTATAACAGAGGACACTGGGTGCCATGCTGATGCACCTACCACGCTCAGGGGAGCGCGGCCTCTGCAGCGTAAAGCTTGGTTGCATTTGGCGACTGCCAGTTCCTCCGCCTCCGATACGACATCGTCTCCGTCCACAAATAATGATGTAATGCGTAAGCGACCTGGTCCCCTTACCAACATTCCGCTGCTGGACTCCGCAAGCCAAGCATCCTCGTCTGTATCCTCTCAGGCATCGCGCTTCCCTTTTATCTCGCCGATGGAGCCATTAGTTACCCTGGCTCGTTTCAGTCGATACATGAATAAAGTATACATCCCTCTAGATGATGAAGAGGAGTTGGAAGTGGTACGAATACTCTATACGGGAGAAGTAGGGGGGATGAATAGTTAATTCGTGGACCTCTGGGTTATAAGGATATGTGGTTGTGGATGGCTTAGGAGAAAGGATGACCAAGGGCGAGAGAGGACCGCTGGGTCGCGCCACCTTCGCCATTAATGGGCTCAATTCCTATTTTTCTAACTCAACCTCACAATGATAAGGGCGAGCATGGATTTCAATTACTCAACGGTAAAGGCAGTAACTTTGCCCTGCTAGGTACACCTGGAAGCAGCCTTCTTGGGGCGGGGGCTTATGGCCATGTGTACAAGGCAATCCACTTTCCAACCATGCGGCGCGTTGCCATCAAAAAGATCCCCAAAGATTTTGGGCGCACCAATGATTTCACTAACAGTTTTGCTAGAGAACTGCGGAATCTGTACAGCAACGTTAGAAAAATCACGGATGTCACAAAAAGTGCACGTACGGTACAAGAAAATGATGGAGGGCATTGCCCTTTTTTGCTGACATTATACGATGCATACGTGGAAAAGAACCCTACAAACTTATGTTTGGTAAGATTGCAGAGTTATTACGATGGGCGAGGCGTTAGTGGGGGTAGTGGTATGCAAAATGTTTGTCTTTAATTTGTCGCATGACCAGAAGAACGGTGCGGTAGGGGCAAGAGCGGCCCGTCTGCCATATGAGGATTGAATTTCCGTAAGGGCGACAACGAGAGAAAATAATAATTCCTGTTATTCTGTCACACTTATAATGCTCCACAGGTATTGGAGTACATGGAAGGAGGCTCTCTGGAGCAGATGATGCTCCAGAACCCAAGAGGTTGCCGCGACGAGGGCTTCTTGCGCGAGGTCTGCCACAACGTCTTAAAGGTGTGTGATTGTCCACGAGGCAAGAGCGGAAGGCAGTGGTATAGCATTTTGTATGACGCTGTGGAAATGGAAACCTAGAAATTCTTGCCCTCGCAACATGTACGGGTTGATGTTTCCTGTGCTGACTCGCTTCCCTTCCTACACCGTGTCCCTCTAACGCTCACACAGGGCCTTAACTACCTGCATAACCGCCAGTACCTGCACCAGGACGTGAAGCCCGGCAATATTCTCCTCACTCTCACCAACTTCGCCAAGCTGGCAGATTTTGGTTTGACTGTGGACGTAAATGCTGGGGCGGATGTTTTGGGCGAGAGTTATTGCGCGGCGGTGGCAGTGGGATCGGCTCGGTACTGGGCGCCGGAGCTATGGGGTCCGGAAAGTAAGTTGAAGTGGTTGAGAGTGCGCTCAAAGGCTGGCGATCAGACATGCGGAGGGGGGAAATATCGTTGAGTTTCGTTTCATCTGATCGACCTCACATCCGCAACCTGGCAGAGCGACGGGATCCTCGAGGTCGAGGCGACGTCTGGGGTCTTGGCTTGAGCATCCTGTCGCTCATTCACGGGACAGAGCCCCTTCAAAGCTGCAGAACGCGGTCGCAGGTGGAGATTGAAATGGGGGAGGCATGGAAGGAAGGTGAGTAAGGCACTGGCAGGATCGAGGTGTGCCAACCTTTACTTCCGAGACTACCTTGCCCTTTTTTTATGCGCCCCATGTTGCCGGGGATGCTTGCAGGGTATGTGGGCTTACCGACACCATCTCTCATTCGATTTTTTTTTGTCAGCTTTCATCAACCACCAGTCATGCCGCGTGGCCGCCGAAGCTCGCGGTATCTTCAGTTCAACTGCCCTCCAGGGGCTCTCTCCCCCTTTTCAAGACTTCCTTTCAAAGTGTCTACGAGATGTAGCTGACCGTCCTACGGTCGCGGACCTGCTGCAGCATCGCTTTATTAAAGAATACAACAAAAGTTTGTCTCGGCGACAACGAGAGCTGGACGAGGCAGTGCAAGCCCTCAGAACGCACATCCAAATACACAAGGGTAAGCAAGTAAACGGGGGGAGGATGGACATGCGAGTGATTTCCATCGGGAATCGATCGCTTTGTTCGCTCATCCGTTTGCCATGGTGAATACTTATCCGGATTCACATAGAGTGGAAAATCACGCCGAAGATGGTAGAACTACTGGCTGGCGAACTACGGATCCCGAGCAGCGATCTGCAGGAGTACTTAGAAGAGCACGTGGAACCAGGCCTAATGCGCACCCTGGGGACCTCGGCCGCATTATGTGTCGAAAAACTGGTTGATGAAGGAGAAAGAAACGCTGTGACGGGTGCGGGAGGAAACGAAAAGGAAACGAGAGTCGAGACGGAAGGAGGAGGGCTGGTGGAGGAAGGAAGGGAGGAGGATGAAATTGAGGACGAGGAGGAGAGTGAAACGTCAGGATCCAAATCTGGATCTTCAAGCAGTTTGCAACGAAACTTTTTGAGCCATTACGACGAACTGGACAGGCTTCGCACCGTGGTGATTCCCGCTTTGGAAGGCTCCGTACTGGCCTTACAGAAGCAGTTGCTTGCGAAAGATGAGGACTTGGCAGAGATGAAGCAAGAGAATGAGTTACTGCGACAGCAATTGATGCAGACGACGGCAGAATTTGCCACACCGCGAGGGTGTATCTAGTACGGGCGTGAAACACGACACGAGGAGAACTTCTCGGCATTCGTCGGGAGCGGCCTTTGGGGACACGGATGAAAATGCGGAAACGAACAAAACTCGAATGCGAGGATATGACGCCGCCTGCCCTTGGCAGGGAGGAGAATCGTCTATTTTTTTTTTATTAGGTTTGCATGCAAGCTCGTTGCCTCCCCACTTTATCCCCCCGCCCCCCCCGAGCCCTAGTCCAAACTCGAGTCGTCATGATGGTAGTACTCGCCCAGAAGTCGGTACAAGTAAAAGGTCTGGTGACCGCCAGTGTTGGTTATGTACAGGTCCACCAGTTCGGGAGGCACGTAGTCGTAGGCCGGATTCAAGAAATCTGCCTCCGGCAAGAGCTGGGTGTCGGCGTACTCGATCAGGGCGCTGGGGGACCTGAGGTCGTTGAAGGCGTCTTGGTCGTGCCGGTACACTGGGGAGAGTTTGAACAGCCCCGTCACGCACACCACGGGCACTGACAGCTCCTTGGCCGCCAACGCCGCCATGTGCCCCCCGCAGGGTGCGATCAGCCCCCCGTTCGCTATCAGTGCTCGGCATGGCAGGAGGACCTGATTCACCCGCGCCATGATTGCGTATACGGCACTGTCGCTTATGACGGTGGTCTCAATCCCCGCGGCCGCCAGGCTCTTGGCCATCTCCCGCCCTGCGATGTCCGGGGCCGACTCCGCAACTATCACCTCAAAGGCCCGCCGTCTCTCAGCAGCCTCCCGAAGGAAGGTTTCCACCGTCTTCGACCTGCCCACCGTCAGGATCACCTCATTCGCGTGGATATGCTCAAGGGCGAGTTCGCATATCTCATTGTACACATTGTCCAGTTCCAACTGAAGCTCTCCGATCGCCTCCATGACGCCCGTCCGGAGCCCTGGTACGCTTGCCTCCAGCTCGTTTCCTGCCTCGCCGTCGTCGGACAAGGACGCGGTGGCTCCCCCTTCGCGGGCACGAACCTCCCGCAGCTTGTTTTTATGCTCCTCTCGGATGATGAAAAGGATCCGACGCACTACATTTCCTACGACGAGCTGGAGGGGCTGCGCGTCGACCAGGGCCTTGCCCACGCGCTTGACCACGCTCATGAGCTCGGCCGCTGTCGTCCACCGACAGGTGCCCATTACTGCCCTGTAGTTGTATTGGAGAGACGAGCACACAATTAGGGTCGGTGACTTCGTCTTTAAAATTCAGTTCTCCTCCGATTTGGGACGTGTCGGATCCCGCCGAGCCCCTGGAACTTACTTCAGCAACTCGATGGTCATCTTGGCGCATGGTAGTGAGCCTGCCACTTTCCGCCGCTGCAGACTGGAAGAGGAGGAAAATGAACGCCAGAGTCGATCACTAGACCAATATACGGATATTGGGCGTTTCATCGATCATGTTTGTCTCCTTACGCCAGTCTCTCACCTTGTGATAAGGGATCGATATTGCCCGTGTACATGCGGCCACGTTGACAGCCAGGCATCCAGGTCCTTCCCTGATGGGGCTACAGAGGATTTCATGAAGCTTCCTCTGTATCATTTGTATGAAGATGAGAGGGAAGCAATCAATGATTTCGATGCTTGTGATGGCTTATTGGCCGGCCGTTTCCAACTCCCCTTCGCTCGATGGGGAGGCCGGCCAGGCGACGGGCGAGTTATTTTATGAAATGCGGAGGCTAATAGCACTTGTCACACGTGAACCCACACAATCACCAACAGGACAAAATTTATAAACAAGCTACCACGTCGAGCCATCGTTGTGTCTCATTTACAAACGGGAGAGTGCAGACGTGGTACAACGACACGGGCGGCGGCGCTGGGGCGGGGGAGGAGGTAAAGGGAACCTATCCATGGCAGGTGCCACCGACAAGATGAGGGCAAAGGTGTTCTTTCCTGTCTTACTTCTCCTACACGTGAATAACATCTCTTTAAGCCATGCGGCCTTTGTGCGGAGATTTTCAATTTTGAATGCCAGCCCCCGGGTCATGGCCGTAGCACCTCGACATGCCGCCTCTGTGCCGTCCTACCGCGTAATCCGCCGTGCTCCCATGCACAGGAATGAAAGTTTAGCGCGAGACGTAACGATAACCGTAAGCCTTGCGGATGGTAGAAATTTCACCTTTCAGGATGCCTGTCCACCCACCAACCACTCTCTGTTGCATGCCGAGATAGACCCTGAGATCCTTTCCATTCGAGACCCCGTGTTCGGTACTCGGTTTGACATGCGCACGGGCAACCTTCGCGGGATGTGGTGTCCTCAAAGGTGGTGGGCACGCAACCTTTTTGAGCCTGCGGGGCTCGTCTTGCTGTCGTCCTCCACAACCTTAAAAGCGGAGGACGAGAAGAGCAACAAAACAAAAGGAAACGAAAGCGCTTGACAACTACCTGACCGCAAGCCTTCTTACTTTTGTGGATCCGCTTCTCTTGCGTGCTTTGATTTTCTCATCTCTCAGTCACACAGGCGAGCATCGAACAAAGTCTGAGGTGACCGAGCCTGGACACCCGGAGACTAGGTGGGGACTCAAGCGACAATTTCCTTTTCTTTAACGTTACAAACACAGCTAGGTCGCCCCGCGTCCTCGCAGGGTGGCACCGGCCATGGTTTCCTCCTCCCTTCTCAGATTCAATCGACACATCTTTTCGCTACAGCCTCCCTCCACCCAGACAAGGGCGGGTAAACAAAATCGTACGTCCAATCCCTTCCCAATCCATCGCACCCCCGCAACACCGCCACCCCACCAACTCCCAAAAATTGCCAAGTCCAGCGACCAAAGCAGGGCATACATGCGCCCCCATCGTTCTTCAACGCGGATGTGCCCTGGGCTCTAGGTCTTATCTCGCGTACGATTTCGTGTATGCAGGTGTTCGATCTCATACGTCGCGCCCGCGGCTCCTGATTCAAGCCCTCCAGTAAAGTCCCTTTCCCTCTCTTTCAGACTCTAAATCCAGTCAAATCCAATCAATCCTATGTGGCAAATTCCCTTTCTCCCTCGCGGCGCCACGCCGTTGCGCTTTACACCACCAAGTCTTCTTTGACCAAGCCCTCGTTCCTTTCCAGCTCCAGGCCGGTGAATCGGTGCGAGTCCTCGCAGAGCCTGGCGACCACCTGCTTGATGTAGGGGAAGCTCAGACCCGCCTTTTCTACCAGCTTCGCCTTGAGTTTCCTTAGCTTCGTCTTGGGCTGCAGGAATCGATCGACGGTCTTGAGGCGCGTCTCCCAGCGGTTCGCCACCCCGCCCTGCAAGACCCGCGCCGTGGAGTCCGTGGTACTTGCGAACCGCTGCAAGGTCTCCTCCGCATAAGCCAGCAATACCTCGCAGAGGGCGTCCTCGGTGGTCACGTCGTGCGCCTCCATCAGGACTGTGGCCGGGAAGGCGGTCAGCAGGATCAACAAGCGCGCTACGGCCCATGCCCAGATCTCCTGGTGGAGCTGCTCCCCACAGTTGCTCCAGTTGATGAGTTCGTGGTCGGCCGGCGGTGTGTAGGTTTCCGGTCCCTCGTGGCCCGCGGCTGATTTTTTGGGGGCGGGGGGCTGGCGCAAGCAGAGCGTGAGGAAGGCCAGCGTGGTGTGGCTCCCGTTCACGAGGAGGAACTTCCGCTGCGTGAAGTACTCGGCTTGCTCCTGCTTGGACGGCAGCCGAACATGGTTGCCTTTGAAGGGAGGAGGCAGTCGCGGGGTTTCGCCACCCTGGTGCAGCCCGTGCTTCCCCAAGCTCTCTGCCATGACCACCATCTCCCCCTCGTAGGGCTCGCAGGCTACCTCCACGCGCAGCTCTCCGATCTCCCGCGCCGTGCAGATGCGATCCACCATCACCTTCCTCACTTCTACCCGACCCGCCAACGCCTCAGCCACCTCTTCCACCATCTTGTGGTCGTTCTCTGCCGCGTAGAGGACGGGAAGGACAAAATCCGCGGGGTCCTCAGCCTCTCCGTGCAGGGGGAGCGTGGACAGGAGGGGAACCACGTCTTTCATAAAGGGACCCAGGCTCATGCTGAAGGAGGTGGCCGTGCGCACCAAAGTCTGCAGTAGGATCGGGTCCTCGGAAAGGACAAAGAGGTTGGGCCGGCGCTCGTCCCAGTCGGGCAGCTCCGTCAAGTCTCGCACCACGATCATGTCCTTGACGGCCGTCTCCTCGTTCACCATCACGTCCATCCGCTTCGTGTCCATCAGAGGGGCCCAGGCCTCCGAGGGCCGCTGCAGAATGCCCAGTGGGGTTGCGCTTCGCGCCACCGCCGGGATGACAAGCCCCAAGCCCAACCGGCCGGCCCCGATGTGCAGGTGGAAGCCGCGACGGCTCTTTTCCTTCCAAGTCCGGTTCTCCCCCTCCACGGGGAAGGGGAAGCCGATTCCGGCTTCGTATTGACGTTCGTAGACGTACTCATAGTATTCGGCACTCTCCGGCCATGACCAGCTGGTCTCCTCTTCGCTGTCGCTCGCGTATCCCCCGTACTTGCCGTGCACGTCACTCTCCGGGTCCTCGGGCGAGGCGTGCCGCCGCGTCATAAAAGGCCCACTTTTCCCGCCTCTTCTGCTGCTGTACAGGGGACCTGGAAGGCGTGGTCTTCGGAATGCGATGTTGGGGCTCAGACGACCCTGTACAAAGGGAGCTGTCGTAGCAAAGCAGGGATATGAAGTGAGGCAGTGGCCTCCCCAGTTCGTCCATTTGTATGTTACGCAACAATTTTAATATCGAGCGCAATGTGCCTTGCGTGGGGTTATAGACGCCCATGGTGGCGCTTTGGACGCCCATGGTGGCGCTTTGGTAAGTTATGACAGACTGACCCACAACACTCTCCAGGAAAGTGACAAGCTCGGTCACACAAGCTCACAAGGAAATACATGCCCTCTTTTCCCTTTGCTAAATGAAGACTTACGTGACGGTAGTGAATTCGTCGAGGCAGGTCGACCACCATTTTTTGATAAGTGCGCATAGGTATTGGTGCAGCCATGACTGAAGGTACTTCTCGAAGTCAGGCTGCTGCTACTGTAGAAGGAGAAGGCGCTGCAGAACCCCACGAGCAGCAGGGCGCTAAGTTGGCGCAGCTTTGGCCTCAACACATGAACATGCATTGCTTTGTTCAAGATGTCAAATAATGTCTGCCGCTAAGCGGGCCTCAAAAATCTGCCTGTGCACGCGCAGCTGAAGGCTTTGCTAGCTGGTTGAGGCCGCTTGCTTGACTTGGGCAAGAAAAGGGGAAAGACTGAGTTGGCCTCGAAAAGATGTTCCGAAAGCTATTTCCTGAGCCAAGATCAACGCAGCCGGGTGTCGGTTGGTAATATGACAACAGTCGCAAGGCCCCAACCGCGCTCTTCGCAATCGTGCTGTAAAACCCAACCCCCCACCTAAAGTAAGCGAGATCAGGCAAGTCGCATGTCTTCAACATGGCAGCAATGTAATCTCTTTGCTTTTGTGCGCTTTGCGCGTCCTGTGGCATGACCGCCGCCTTCCTTCGGCGTGGGGTGATTGCCCTCCATCACGGCTTCGTCGAGGGGAGATGGAAAGAAGGCGTTTGCACGTGGAGACGAGAACAGACGCAAGAACAAATTGCAACGATATATGCCTGAAGGTGAGTTACTTATTCATTGTGCGGTGGTTTAGTTACAAAGTCGGTCATGTTTCAACAAGACCACCATCATCTGGGAGGGCCTGGGGCAGGCCCGACGCGCGCCTCTGGCGGATTTGACTCAATCGGGGGAAGGGAAGAGCCGAAGCGTATTTCGCGCGCCCGCTGCGACTGTAAATATGCTTCCTGTGCATCTCTTTGTGCATAAACGCTGTTGTAGTAGTTATTCAGACCCTCTCCTGTTTCCGAAGGCCACCGGCCCCGTTGCTCATGCGCTTTCTGCTGCAGGCGGACCTCCAGGGAGGGGGGCCGTTCCTGTTGCAGCTGTGCTTGCTGCTGCAGGGTTTGTGATCGGTGCTGCCAAGAAGACTGAGACATTGCTCCGCTTACTTCCCGTTGGTAGGGTGCTCGGGGTTCAGCGCCCTGGAAGTATCTTCTTTCTTGGCGCTGTTCCTCCACCCCTCGAGTATACGGGTACCTCTCCTGTGAAGACGCGGTCGCTTCAGGACGAAGGGGCGGAGCAATCATGGCATGGCCTTTGCTGCTGGCCATGCTGCCTTCCCTTTGCGCCTCCAAATGCAGAAGTCGCCGTTGCCAAAATTCAGTTTCCTCCTCCACGCGCCTGGCCACGGTCACGTTCACCAGGAACGCCAGGGCCCCCCGCAGGATCCTCTGGAGGTCATCCATGCTGTGAGGCACCCGCTCTCGCTCCAGACTTCTGTCAAAGTACGAGATTAGCTCGGGAAATGCCGGCACGTCCATCTCAAACTGCTGCTTTAGCCGCGCGACGCTTAAGGCTGGGCTCTGACTGGGAGGGGGAAAGGACAACAAGGAGGACCTGTGGGTCCGGGCATCCGCCTGCATGAGCCAGTCGAAGAGAAGTTGGTGGGAGTGCGTGGACAGCATAAGCTGCTGCGCTTCCGGGGGCTGCTGCTCGTGCAGGCCCAGTCCGTCCACGGTTGACCAGAGGAAGTCGCGCACGCGGGCGCGGGCGCGCGGGTCAGCTATCAGGAGCTCGATCAGGGACTGTTCGTAGATGAAAATGGCCTTGCTATCTTCCTCGTTGAACGAGGATGGAGGCGGGGAGGACGGGAGGGGGGTGGCTTGGGGTGCAGCCTTTTGAGGCGGAGGCCTCGGGCGGCTCGCGGAGACTCCTTGCGCGGTCGATATCAAACTGCTCGCGTGGAGGGACTCAGACCGCGCGTCGCCCAGCCCAGGCGCGCCAAAGGAGGAAGGGGGCGATGAGAAAGCCGAGCCTTGGAGGGTGGACGAGGTATATGACGGCCTTGAAACCCTGTGCTCATCCCAGCTGCGGGTCTCCTCCCGCCCTTGCCTCTCAGGGGCAGGTGTCCTGCCGGTTTGCTTGAGTGGGGTATACTGAGCCCATGACTGCTGCGACTGCTGGCTTTGAGGCCGTGCTACTGGTGCAGAAGACGGCTGAGGAGCTGGTAGGTTCGTCACCCGCTGCGGGGGCCGGTGTGGGTATTGGGGCTGTTGCCGCCCGGGTGGTTGCGTCTGTTGGAGCCGCGGAGCCGGTTCCTCCTTTGACTGCTGCAGTCTCTGTGGCTGCTGTAGCTTCTGTTGCTGCTGCTTAAGCTGCTGCTCATGCTGCTGTTGCCGAGCCCGCTCTGTCTCCCGCGCCTTGTAGGCGCTGTGTTTCTCGTCGCACTGCTGCAGCAAGTCGGAGGTCACCCGCGCTCTCAAGGGCTCGTCCGAAGGAAAGGCTTCACGGGCAAGCAATGAACACAGGAACGTCCGGTCTGCTTGTTGCGTGGCGGGAAGACGCGCCAAGAAGTCCGTCAACGCCTCGCTTCGTCTCGAGAAGGCCGCTGTGTCCCCTCGGCTCGCATGCGGGCCCCCGGCGCTAGCCCCCGCTTTACCGACCCCAACCTCCCCTCCTTCTTCCATCAAGAGCCGCGCATACCACTCTTTCCAGAGCATCGCCTTGTTCACCACCTCCCGTTCGAACATGGCGCCTGCCTGGGCCTGCCCCCACCCGGCTGCATACGCCCGCAGCAAGTCGTCCGGGTCCCCCGAGCCCTCCGGGAGCTGGGCCACTTTGACATGGAGGCCGCCGAGACGACCCTCCGCCTCCAGGGGCAGGAGGAGCTCCCGACACGTCCGAGCCGCCGCGCGTTGGCCCGCCTTATCCCTGTCCAGCACCAAAACCAAGGTGCCCCCCCCCGAGGGCAAAGCATTCTGCAAAGTCTTCACATGGTCCCCCGTCACGGCGGTGCCCATGCACGCCACTGCATGCCGCAGCCCCGCTCCGTGCAAAGCCATCACGTCAAAGTACCCTTCCACTACCAGCGCCGTCCCTTTCTCGCGAATCGCGGCCCGGGCCACATGGGCCCCGAAGAGAAGGTTCCTCTTTTTGAAGACGGGCGTCTCGGGGGTGTTCAAGTACTTGGCCAGCGGCCCCTCGTCCAGCAACCGCCCTCCGAACGCCACCATTTGTCCGCGCGCGTTCCGGATAGGAATTATCAAACGCCCGCTCAGACGGTCGAAAGGCGACGGGTTGTCCAAGCTTCGGGGACTGAAAAGGCCAGACTTGACCAGCTCCTCGCGGCTGAGCTTCAACGGACCCAGATGTCGGAGCAGGCCGCCGGGACGCACGGGGGCATAACCCAACCCGAAGTCCGAGGCAAGGCCCGCGCTAAAGCCCCGCTCCTGCAAGTGCGTGCGCGCTGGCCCTGCGGATGCCTCCAAGAGCATGGATGCGTAGTATTCGCCCGCTGCCTCCAGGGCTTGGTGCAGGCGGGCATGGCTTTCCTTGGTCGCTCCTGAAGCCCCTTTGCCACCGCCCTGGCCGTATCCTTCTTTAACTAAATCGATGCCGGCTTCATCTGCCAGGAGTTCCATAGCCTCGGGGAATGAAAGGCCTCCTATATTGGACACAAAGCTGAAAATATCACCGCCAGCACCGCAGGAAAAGCAGTGGTACAAGCCCTTGTCATCGCTCACGCTCATGCTGGGACTTTTGTCGTCGTGGAAAGGACAACACCCCATCCATTGCCCGTCCCCTTTCTCATCCAAGTCCACGTGCTGCTTGATCACGTCCGACAGGGGGACTGACGCCCGAATCCGTTCCTTCATCTCACTTCCCTCCGCTGCACCCTGCACGCTTGCGGAAGAGGAAGGTCGAAGCGCGAGGGCAGCGGTCGAAGGGAGATAATGGCGTTTACTAGAACAGCATCTTCTGAATTGGTCTCCCCGGGCCGCACGATTGAGCACTCTTGGACGCCAAATCCGAAATGCTTCAACAGCAGCCACCAGGAGAAGCAGTCTAGCCAGCAAAGTCCCTCCACGAGCAGGTGACCACATGGCACTTTGCGCTCTAAATGTACCCTGTGGTATCCGAATGTTCTTAAGACTCGCTTTCCTGTCTGGAGACAGTGCCCTGGCAGCCCTGTACAAGCTATAATGGCTGGCTCGATGGCAAGACCGGTAGCAGCAAGAGGACAGCAGCTACTGAGCTGGGCAAATAGTTGAAGGAGCTCCGAAAAGAACCACCTCGTCACAGCACATTGCCAGGGCAGACCAAAGTACCCTGCACACGTAGGATAAAGATGTATGACGAGCGTGAGTGAAGAGGGCCTGACAGTCGTGGTCGTCGAGAGTGAGACAGTGGAAGCGGAAGGGCCTCTCTCCTTGTTCTCGTCTCGCTGAAGACGTGCCACCCCAGGCCAGAATTCCCGCTATCCACCCGCGGCACCTGGAGCCGGTCTCAGGTCCTAACTAGAATGGTTGATCGGGAATTGGAAACAATCCAAGCTGTGCTACGCGCTAGGGGTGTCGAGCAAGCTAGGTATTCAATCAATAGGATGAAATTTGTGGCCTCCGAAACCGCGCGGGGGCTGGGACTCATTGCCATGTTGTTCCTTTCCCCCTCTCAGGACGTGATATTTTTACAGGCAACGGGCACACACTCACAAGCGGGCGCACGCCGTCGATAGCACCAATATAACAAGCGGCAGGGGGATGTGGAGGCCCTACGCCGCGGCAGCGGCACGCCGTTGCGTCAAGCGTCCGACATGGTCTGCAGTCTGTCATGGCAGCCCCGGGGGCAGAACCCAGAATTTGAGCACTAGCCATCCCCCCACATCAACATTGTCCTCCGCGGTGGTCCCACCTAAAGCGTTCCGGGTCCTTTCGCCGCGTGAAATTTACGAGGGTTTGGAAAAATACGTGATCGGGCAGGAGGACGTAAAGACCGGCCTGGCGGTAGGTGTCCATGCCCATTATTTGCGTCTTTATAGCAAAGAGCAAGCAAGGCAGGCAGCCGAGGCCGCGGAGGCGGCCAACGGGCAACGGAAAAGAAAACATGCGGCGCCTGCATTGGCGGCTCGAGAGGGCGACACCATGACAGTGTACCACAACGGGAAGACTAGCAGCCTGATCCTTTCCGAGCCGGGAGACATGGACACGGCTTCGGGCTCCGTCCATCGATTTTTGCGCGAAGAGATCCTCAACGCCGCCAGCGGAAACCCGTCCTCGCTGAGCTCTACCTCGAATACGTCTTCTGGGAACGGCAACGACCCCTCCTCCTCCCCCTCCTTTCCCAATGCCCGCAAAGGGATGACCATCCGCCTGCACCATGACCCGCGGCGGCGCACTCGCCCCCGGCCCAGCGTGGAGCCGGTAGAGCTGGAGAAGTCTAATATCCTCATGCTCGGGCCCACGGGGAGCGGAAAGACGCTGCTGGCTAAGACGCTGGCCAAGCTCCTGGACGTGCCCCTGGTCCTGACGGACGCCACCTGCCTGACTCAGGCCGGCTACGTGGGCGAGGACGTGGAGTCCCTGCTCTTCAAGCTCTACCAAGCGGCCGGGCAGGATTTGGAGGCGACGGAGCGGGGTATCATCTACATCGACGAGATCGACAAGCTGTCGAAGCGGGAGAGTGGGAGCGTCCGCGATGTGTCGGGGGAGGGCGTGCAACAGGCCTTGCTGAAGATGCTGGAGGGGAACGTGGTGAATGTGCCCAAGGCCGGGGGCCGGAAGAACCCGCGCGGGGAGCACGTGCAGATCGACACCACGGACATCCTCTTCATCTGCGGCGGGGCCTTCGCGGGCTTGGAAGGGGTGATCGCCAGAAGGGTGAGCCAGGCCCCGTTCGGGTGCGGGGCCAGCCTGGGGGGGAGGGGGGGGGGGCAGGGGACCGATCAAGGCGCCTTGTTCGAGAAAGTGGAGCCCGACGATCTGGTCCAGTTTGGCGTCATCCCGGAGCTGGTGGGGAGGTTGCCGCAGATCGTGAGTGGGAGGGAGAGGTCGTGGGTGGGGGGCAGGGGGAAGGGGGGGGTAGTAAGAAAGCTTGCCCTGGCGCGTCGGTATCAGGGATGCTCACAGTTCTCTTCCCTCCCGTACCCTCACCAACTTCTCAGCTGCACACGCAAAGCCTGACGTTCGAGCAGATGATCCGCATCCTGACCGAGCCCAAGCAGGCGCTGGTGAAGCAGTACGCCTTCCTCTTCGCCATGGAGGACGTGGCTTTCCACGTCACGACCCGGGCGCTCGGCTGCGTGGCTCGGATGGCGCTGGAGAAAAAGACGGGGGCGAGGGGCCTCCGAAGCATCCTCGAGCAGGCGCTGAAAGAGAGCATGTACCTGGTTCCCGACGACCAGGACGTGAACGCGGTGGTCCTGGACGCGCGGCCCGTGGGGGAGGGCGAGACGGAGGCGTTGGAGTAAGTCGGAGGGGAAGGGCGGGCGGAGATAGCGGGGAGGAGCAGAAGTGTCACAGGCTTGGGAGGTCGTGGAGGCCGGGAAGGGGCATGCAAAGCGCCAGATGTATTGCTGAGAGGGCGCGCACACACGCGACAGGGTCCTTCTCGTCCGAGGAGAGGAGACGCTGGAGAGCTTCCTGCAGGCCAGGGAGGCGGAAGG
>Ga0102934_1000097_pt1 | contig 45649 bp, 23 predicted proteins | sample SalPonR2_A_D1_MG_FD_78175 | JGI IMG/M metagenome (GOLD analysis project Ga0102934, IMG submission 78175) | Salt pond soil microbial communities from South San Francisco under conditions of wetland restoration - Salt Pond MetaG R2_A_D1_MG | ecosystem: Environmental > Aquatic > Marine > Intertidal... | reverse complement strand
CCCGTGACCTGTGGCCGGGACAGGAGCGTGCGAGTCTGGAAGCTGGCGGACGAGTCGCACATGCTGCTCCAGTGTCCACAGGGGGTAGGTGGGGGCGGGGCCAGCAAAGGCCTGGTGATGGGCGGGTCTTTGGACTGTCTGTCCATGCTGTCCGAGGAGTGCTTCGTGACGGGGGGGGAGGACGGGATGCTGGCGATGTGGAACGTGAACAAGAAAAAGCCGGTCGCTGTCGTCCCTGCCGCCCATGGGGGAAACAGTCGCTGGATTTCCAGCGTGGCCGCCATCAAAGGAACGGATTTGGTGGCCTCGGGCTCGAATGACGGTTACGTGCGGCTGTGGCGGGCCTCGACCACTCCTCAAGGACAAGGGTCCTCCTTGGAGTCGACCGGCGCGGCCCTGCTCTGTCCGGGGTATGTGAATGGGCTCGCGTTCGGGCATTCAGGTTCGGTGCTGGTGGCTGCCTGTGGGAAAGAGCACAGGTTGGGCCGGTGGGCGCCCGAGAAAGGGGCGGTGAACGGCCTGTACGTCATGCGCCTGCCGGATGAGCGGATGGGGGAAGATGCTGTGGATGGGGGGGCGAATCCTGAAAGCGAGTCCGACGAAGACGAAGAGGAAGGTGGGGACGAGAAAGATGACGAGAAAACGGGGGAAGAGGAAGATGAAAGCGACGAGTGATTGCGGGGGAGAGTGTCTCGCCCAATTTTGTAAAGAATAGGCTTGCGCATTAGATTTTATCGCCCATCTGAATGCACTTTATCCCGTCGTTTCTTCTTTACAAGTATGTGTGATCCTTACATACATGCTATATTATACAAAGCGACATGACTCGTCGCATGGTCGCCAGACTGAGGCGGATGAAGCGCCCTGTACAAGGCATCCTGCCGCTGGAGTGCCTCTTGGTAGGCAGCATGAGCATCCTGGTGCGGCGCATGTCGGGAAAGGACTTGCTCCTGCGTCGCCGCCTCCCGCAAAGGCTCTTCCTCAAACCTCCACTCCGCCATCAACGCCGCCACCCCCTTGGAGGTGGCCTCCCCCTGCTCCTCCAGGACCACCTCCAGGCCCAAGGCGTCAGCCAGAATCTGCCGCCAGAGGCCAGAGCGCTCCAAGGCCGTGCCACTCGCGCCGACAACCAGGTTTTGCCCCAGGTGCGGTCGCATCAGGCGGACTATGGCTGCTAATCTCAGGGCCACCGCCTCCATACCCGCCCGATACACGTCGGCTCCTGTCGTCTGCTTCGTGAGGCCCAAGATGCTGGCCGTGGCGTTCGGGCACCAACCGGGGGCGCGCTCCCCGCTGAGAAAAGGCAAAATCGTGAGTCCATGCCCCCCCGGCTGCTGCTTTCCCGCCAGAGACTCCGTCGAGACTGCGTTGGGTCCGACTCGAAAGGTCTCTGAGATCCATTTCAGCAGAGATCCTCCGTCAGTCAGCGCCCCTCCCAGCAAGAGTCGCCGGCGGTCGATGCGGTAACACCACAATCCGGGGGGAACGAGGGAGCTGCGGTCATGGTTGCCATCCTCGCCGCCAGGGGGAAGCTCTTCTTCGGCAATGACGACGCGTGCGGCGGCGCTGGTCCCAATGGTGACAGCCAAGCGTCCCGAGTCACCGCACCCTGACCCTAGGTTCGCACACGCCCCGTCCCCTACTCCCAAGAGAAAACGAGCCTGAGATAGCTCAGGCCAGCGGCTGGCGTAGCCTGGGGCAAGTTCGGCCCCGTGTGGACCTTGGTGATAGTCTGCTAGGTCGGGAAGCGAGAGACGAGGAACGGGGAGCATCGAGGTTAATGCTGCACTCCACTCCAGCGCGCGAAAATCAAGCAGTCCCGTCCAAGATGCCTCCGAGAAGCTGACGGGCAGATGCGTTGCTCCTGTCCATCGAGCCAAGCACAGGCTTACAAGCGTTTGCCATTTAGAGACCCGATTTACCAGCTCCGCCTCCTCCACCGCCAATCGCCACAATTGCGGGGCCGCGTATGCCGTGTGAATAGGCGCCCCTGTCACGTTGTGTAGCACGGCAGTCCCCCCTTGGGTGCGGCTGGGGCTTGAGCTCTTGCTCTTCCCCTTGTCATCATCCGCGACGTCAGAGTCCCCGTCTTCCTTTGACAGGGTAGTGGCGACTTCGCTGAACAATTGTAAGTATCGGTTGGCCATTGCCATCGCTGTGCTTCCCGATAATGTCTCCTTTTCACTACTTTGACCCCCTGACGGTTGATTAAATGGCCGCTCTAGGTGAGACGCGTCGTTCGATCGATCAGTCATACTTTGTCGCAACTTTCTTGCGTATGTTGCAGTGCTCGGATGCCTATCTGCGTATGTCAAGACAGGAGTGATGGGCCGCCCCGATCGGTCCACCCCCACCAAGTTCATCACAAACGAAGCGAAACCCACAACCGACACCAAATGCGCCAAATCCATCGCTCTAAGGCGGCACAGACATTCATCCACTGATGTTTCTACATCGTGCAAAACTTTTTCGGCGTCGGCCGTGCCATCGATTTCGATGGCGTCTCTTTTAATCTGTGCGAGAGTACCGGAAACAAACGTGACAGAACGATCTACCCGCAAAACGTAGGCGCTGCATCGCACTGAGGAGCTGCCAATATCAACAGCTAGTCCAATGCAATTTTTAGAACCGTTTGTTATACCGAGCTCTTTTAAATAGCGTCGATGCTTCCATTTTTTGAGCGAGGAGAACGAGGCGAAAGCCGTTGCCAGCAACCCCAGTATACTTATGACTGCGCCGGCTGTGAACGCTCTGTGCTCTTTGCTGTTTAGGCTCACGCCTAGATGTAGCTGTCGTAGGGATAAAAGATGCATTGATAGCACTCTGTGTATGTGTGCGGGTAAAACGAGATTGTGATAAAAACCCGAGTGTCGGCAGCAAGTCCTGCATAAGCGAACCAGAAGCTACGAGCGGTGCTTGTTCAACAGCTTGAAGTTGCTGTCACACCGTGACGTTCCACTAAGTCCTCCTGTGTCCAAAACGTGCGCCGATCACGAAAGCCACATTCAAAGACGTGGGCTTATGGCTATATGCCTTACGGTTCTTCCACGACAAACAAAAAGGAAGCAGAAACAGTGTCCAGAATATGTTTCAATACAGTTTAAATAGTACGGCTTGCTAGCAGCATCTTGCTTGGCCAATGGGCGGAAGTTATAAAAACACTTCGAGCGCTACGTCGGCATGCAAACATTTATGTACAAGGCCATGCCTTAGAACTCTCTCGCAGCTATCTGTATGCACACTTGTCCTGACTTGCCATGCGGTCTTCCGCTTCTTCCAGGGGCACGGCTAAACTTTTGATGACAGCGGCGGCATGATGCTGCCTCCGCAAAGCCTCTACTTGCTGGAGCAACCGTCCGTCTTTCTCCTTCAAATTTACCAGCAACTGCTTTCGTTCGTACTGGAGCTCCATGATTTTTTCCATCTGTGCTCGCACCAAATCCCGCAGAGATTCCACCATCTCTGAAGCTCGTTCCATTTCCTCTTTGTCCGCTTGCACTTCTCGCTTTCGCTCAGTTGTCTCTACCTGCCTCAAAGCTTTCAGCCGGCGATTTTCACCTTCCACTTCAACCAATCGCCCTCGCAGTATGACTAAATCTCTTTCGATGTCTGAAATATGTTTTTCCAGCTTTTCAAAGCGATCGTCGGCTCGCCTTGCGGCCTCGTCCTTAGCCTGTATCGCCTTGGCTAAGACAGTCAACTTCGAAGCTGCCTTCTTTAATTGAGAGTTGGCACTCTGAAGCGCAAGCTCAGCTGCCGCAGTCCGTTGATCGTTTTCGGCAGCTGCAAGTTGTTGTTCTTCAAACTTCTCTGCCCATGTCCTTCTTTCATCTTCGCGTGTCGCGTTCACTTCTTCGACCTGCACCAGCTTGAAGATTAAAACCCTCATTTCCTCTTTTAGGGAGGCATTTTCACTCTCCGCCTGCCGGTGAGACTGCATTGCCTGGTCTAGCCGTTTCTCAGCCTCTCGAGCTTTAGCTTCCCAGAGGTCATTTTCCGTGACACACGCCTTGAGCTCCGAGGCATGCTCAGCTTCCCTGATTTCAGCTGCTTCCCGCAGGGACAACACCTCCTCGCGCCAGTCCTGACCTACACTCTCGATTTCTCTATCGTGTTTCGCTTGCAAGGCTGCCCGTTGTGATTCCGCCATTTCCGCCTCGCGAGTCTTTGCCTTCAAGTCCCTGCGTAGAGTCGCGCATTCCGTCTGAAGCTCAGCCACCTCTTTTTTCGCCAGTCTGGAGGACAATCGTGTTCTGCGGTTCTGTTGGACAAGACTGTCGACGATGACACGCCACTCCAACCCATCGCCCCCCCCGTCCCCAAGCTGGCCGGCTTCGGCCTGAATGCTTGCCAGCAAACCCATCAGGTGAGACAGCAGTGACCGGTCGAGGCCTTGGTGCAAGGCGGCAGCAAGGACGTTTGATATCTGAGGACTGGTAGTGAGGATATATGGCCAACGCCAGGGATCACTAGCTTCAGTAAACGCTGTTCTGTTCAAGCTCCACGGCTGAAGGGCGCCTTCCTTTTCGCCATTGACTATGGTCACGAGCAATCGACACCCGATTACAACCACCTCCAAGCTCCCAACAGCTAGTGGGCTTTGCACAAGAGAAGGCGGCAGCAGCCGCGTTTGAGCCTGGGATGACTGGACGCCGGCGCCACGATTACGTCCGTTTTGAGCGGATGCCAGGTCACTGCCCTCCCATTCATCGACAAAACACGTGTGGGCCCACGCCACGACTATGCATCCCAGAACCCTGGCACTTATGCGGCGGACCAACTCTCGTCCTAACACTCCTGGCGCCGTGCTTCTGGTCGTGGAAGACGCATGGGAATCGTCAGGGGCTAAAGGAAGGGTCGGAGCATTCGCCAACCACCAAGCGAACGACAAAAGGTGACGCAAGTGCCATTCCAATTCTAGGAGACCTGTCACGTGGAAGGAGGGCCGCTTTGCCGTCAAGCCCTCGGCAATCCCGCCTTCACAGCAAACTTCCGCCTCCTCCGCCACCGTCTGCAAAGCATGAGCAAGCCGATCTACCAGCAAGTCGCCAGTTAAAATTCCAGAAGAGGGACCCGACGCGTTTTGGTGTCGAGCATCCACATCCGGCTTTCCGCTGCGTGGAATGTTTTCTTGACACACCACGCGGGATTCGGAAGGGAGATGTGAGGACTTAGTTCGGCACGTAGGGGAATCTGGCTGCTCACACGCTTCCCGAACCGGTGTGAGCAGGACAAGCGACAGTACTCGCCACCGGCCGTCAACTTCCTCGTCCGGGTTATTCGACATGACGCGCTCTAAAAAGGAAGCAGCCTGGGCAGCGGCGGCCGTATGCCTGGACAGAGCAACCCTCACAAGACAGACTAGGCAAGGGGTGGCCCCACTTTCATTTTCTCTTTTCGCAAAGAGATATTCTACCACACAGCGGCGTCCCAAGGACGACTCTTGGAACATGACCCGCAGTGCCCGGATTAAGGCTTCGATCCTCCCCGAGAATGCGCCGTCTTCTCGGGCCTGCTCCACCATACAGCCTATCGTGGTCAAGGCTCTTGTCACAAAGCTTGGTAGGCCGTCACCCTCCTCTAATATACTCACGACCCACGGACTCGCCAATAAATCGCCCCAGACGTCAACAGCTGCACTCAACACATCCTCACTCCCCAACGCCCCCGTCCCGTTGGGAGGCAGGAGGCAGGAATAGATCATCTCGGTACTCTCCTGCACGTTCTTTCGGTCGAACACTTTGTGCTCCATCGCTGATTTTCCTGCAACCAGACGGCTGAGCATCCCCAGCGTGGCCAGGACCATATCCTGTGTGCCGGACGGCTCCCTTTGCGCTGAGACGACGAGCGACAGGAGGCTGTCAAGAAGGAGGTGCTCCTCGTGGTGATCGCTCGCCTGGAGAAAAGACCGAAAGGAGGGGCTGCCCCGGGCGGCATGCGCGAGCAAGTGCATGCTTGGAAGGAGCAATACGTTCGGATCCTCCTTGTTCCCCGCCGGGGGGGGGACCACGTCCCCATCCTCCTCTCCTGCCTGACCCCCCCGCTTCTCCCGATCATGCTCGGATGGATCTCCGTCCGCACGGCCATCTTCGTCATGTTCCATGTTCCTCAATGTTGTAGTGGCTTTCGCTTTCGATCCTCGCCGACGCACAGGAGACAGTGGTGCGGGCGAGGCGGCTGCCCTGTAGACTGGCCCTACCAGGCAGGAGTACAGTAAGCGATACTCAGCAGCCTCAATTTGCAAGAGCTGCTGCTGGGCCAAAAGACTCCAAAATTGCAGCAAAGATGCAAGCAGAGATCTTGGCAAGGGATGGTGGTCCGGAAAATTAGATGCCCCTCGCCTGGGCACGCCCACAGAGCTCCACTGTGCATAGGTCTGAAGACAGAACATCTGCATCGACACGCACGGCACCGACGGTCTACATCCGCGACTTTTTCTTTGCCACACCCGGAAAAGTAAATGCCGAAAGGAGGGATTCCCGCGTATAAGGCCTGAAAGGCAGTCCATGGTACCACGCAGCAAAATTTGTTGGTGGGCTGGCGTGCAGGGATGTCGAGTTGTTGCTTCCAGCGTGACCCACAAAGAAAGCAACGCCGACGCTGCCTCGGCTTGGACACCACGGCATTCTTTGTACGCGAACGTCCACGCGCGCCCTGACGACGGCTCTTGTTCTGTTAAATTAGATGAGGACGTCAGGTCTAGGAGCTGTGCGAGGAGTAAGTCGCTGAATTGATTTCGGCCATCCTCTAGCCCAAGCCCGAGAGGATGCGCGCAATCCCACGACCCTGTCGCCCCTTTCCCTATCGCGCCCAGATAGTCACGGATTGTCCTAGTTGCTTGTCCCAGTGCCATGGATGAAACGGGAGCTTTTGTGTATGGGGGCATTGTCAAATCGACTTGAAGGCTAGATGGCGATGCTTGGAAGAGGGAATTAAGAAATCATCCCTGCGCACATCTTCTGCAGAATAAAGGGTGAAAAATGATATGAAAAAAGTGAGTAATTTCTGTTCAATCATGAGTCAAAATGATGGGTACAAAAGCGATGCTAATGCACTCCGAGAATGCTGATCGAAGGCAACAAGGCACTCAGGAGGGCCACAATTCGGCATGAAACACCATAGGCCCCAAAATCATTATCACGAACTAGATGGGCACGAGATTTGATTTTTTGGGTCAGTATACCTCAATTTCGCCTTTAAAATTACCACGATTGCGACATAGAGTCATCCTCCGGCCTGGCACTTTTCGCGCCCTAACGTCTTGCTTTTGTTGCCCTCTCCTCCTGCCTTTTGCCGCACTTCAGACGATTTGTCTAATGTCTTCCCATCCTTCTCTTAAATGTAGTCCTTCCAGGTCGTTACTTGCTCATTTCGAGCCTCTTCAAAAAGCGGACACGCCGACAAGGGAGGTGAAGGCGGCATCTACACGACCCGCAGCCCTCACTCCTTGTTCTTCGGCGAGCACAGACTGATTTTGGTTTGCCGCGACGATAAACCTCTACTATTCATCTGAAACACCACAGAAATGCTCCATAGAAGCAATGTTTTGTCATCCATCTCGTCTCCTTCATCTGACCGGGGCAAGGAGTCATTCCGACCAGAGCAAGCACCTCGACAGCCGCAGAATAGTAGAGCTGCTTTTCCCTGCACGACGCCCCCGGCTTCTCGAGCCTCAAACCCTACTCCGATACTATCCACACCAAAGGGCAATGAGTACATCGGTAAATTTTCTGCGGGAGGGCCTTTGCGCGCCGCAACGCTTAACACTTCTTTGTCCACTATCTATTCCCGTGGCCGGGCCGCCTCGCCTCTCCGTCCCAAAACAGTCGCTGAGGGAATAGGGAGTGAGGACGGAGGGAGGATTTACGCGTCCCCACATCTCGCGCCGCCGCCGGCTTCCGAAGACAAAAACGTATTGCTGCATGTGCACTACGGATCTCGGGTTATTTTCCGCGGACCCAGGGGCGTGACATTAACCGCCCGTCCAGCGCCTAATAGCGACGTAAATAGCAGCACTGCGACGTCCACGCCAGCAGGCGGGCCGAACACGCCAGGGGGTGGGATGACAGTGGCAACGTGTGGGATGGGAAGCAGCGGCCAAAATGCGGTGTCGTCTTTCGCCGCTTGCACAGAGGGCCGGGGCGTGGGGGAGGCGCGCGAGAGCTTAACCCTAGTGAATTACCTGCGGCGTGATGACCGAGGGCCCATCGCATATGGGGCGAGTGTAGCCGTGCGCTGTTCCTGGGCCAAGGAAAAGTTCCTGGGTGTGCACAGCTCCACGGGTGCGGTGGGATTCTGGCGGACCTTGATCGGCGCGGGGGAGAAGTGGATTTTGATGCGGCCCGACCTGATAACTTCTGCCCGCAACCCGGGCAATAAAGGCGGGGAGACGGGTGCGGGCCCTCCAGCACCTCACTCTCAATCTTCTCAGCCAAGAATCCTGGGTTTTTCTCCGCAGGGACTTGCTGGGGACGCGCAGAGGGGGCAGGCGTCGGGGTGGGTGTCGGGGGGGGAATCGGTCGTTCTACAGGCCTTGTCCTCGCGCGAGGTCCTGCACGTGACGGACAGCGCCGAGTGGGGAACAAGCCTTACCCTCTGCGCGCCCGACATGGCCTTGTTGTCCCACGCCGCCTGGCTCATCACTCCTGCAGGCACTCCCCTCTACCCCTCCTGGAACCTGGAGCGGCCCTACCTAGCAGGTCCCTTTGCCCTCCACCCGCAGCGTCATCGGCTCTCTCCTTTGCAGGAGGAGCTCTTCAAAATATTGCCGCATGCAGCCAACCGGGAGGAGGCCCAGTACGCCCCTCGGCCATTGGGTGATTGTGGACCGGGAGAGCAAGAGAGGCTGCTGGTGGAGGACCTGCTCTGGGTCGTGCAAGGTTTTGAGGGAAAATACGTCAGAGCCGCCTCCCTCCCCTGTACCGCCGCGTCAATCATCCCGAATGACTTCCGCTTCGAGCTGGCAGAGTCGGAGCGCGAGAGCCTGGAGCCTGGGCTGAGTAGGATGGTGGAGAATTTCTTGCCATTGGGCGGGCAGTGCATGCGCCTCCGGAGGTTTATTGACAGGAAGCGGCGATACGACTACGGCATGGTGGCACAGGCCCTGGCGGCGGGTTTGCAAGACCTGTGGCTCAAGGGCTATGGTTTACTGCTGGCGCAGCTCGAATTCAAGCACAAGCAGCACCTCCAAGAAGGTAGGGGGGCCGGACACGGCCTGACACTGCAACAACTGTGGTTCCATTTGCAGCCCGCCTTGCGCAGTTTGGAGGGCCTTGATGCGCTCTGTCAAGCCGTAGGGCAAACCAAAGGCGGTGCCCTTCTAAACAAACTTCGGGCAGCCGGCGCTGGCTGTGGCGATGACAGGAGCGCACAGACGCACGCGTACCTGTTGGAGAAGGCGGCGGGCCCCTACATGGCCATGCTGGAAAAATGGATTTGTCGGGGGGTACTGGAAGACCCCTATGGGGAATTCATGGTGAAAGAGGAGCAAGGCTTGTCCAAGGAAAACGTGCAGGAGGATTTCAATGCCGAGTATTGGGACGCGCGCTCCACCATTTGTGCGGAGCATGTCTTCTCTGTGCTAGAGGAGCACAAGCCTCGCATCTTGACGACAGGCAAGTACTTAAATGTGATCCGGGAGTGCGGTCTCGACCCTGGACTGGGCCTGGAAGATAAGGGAAGCAACCATAGCGGTGTCGATGACCGCAATTCGGAGAATCTATCAGCCGCGACTTCTTTGATTCCTAAATTGCGCTTCTCTGAGGGCAAGGCTGCCTTGGGAAAAGCTATTGACGCAGCCTACCATCGCGCTTGCAAGCTGTTGTTGGATGTGGTGTTGCGGGAGCATCGGCTTCTCGCTCGGCTGGCCTCCATCAAGCACTATTTTTTACTTGACAAGGGCGATTTTTTCGTGCATTTTATGAACACCGCGGAGAAGGAACTTTTGAGGGGTGTTTGGGAAGTGTCTTCCTCGCGCCTGGAGGGGTTGCTGCACCTTTCCATCCAGATGTCCGTCGCCTCCAACGACCCGTACAAGGACGACATCAGCGGCACTTTCTCCAAGAAGACCTTGATCGAGCACCTGAACGCCATACACAAGTCCGATCGGTTCGGAAGTGTTCTCACCGGTGGAGACGGCCTGAACACATCCTTGTCAGGTGCTGCCAGCGCGGGTCGCGGATCGACATACCTCTCTATGTCCAGTCACGTGCCGTCTTCGTCCTTCTCGTCGGAGTCCCCAGAGACCGAACTACCAGAGCTACCCGATCTCCTTGAACACGTGAACATCGATTCAGCCACTTCCAGGGTAAAAGACCCCCGGAATCATCCATCTGAACTCAGGGGCATCAAGGCTTACGAAGCATTCATGCTGGAAACGCAGGTCAAGTGGCCCCTTTCCCTTGTCGTCTCTCGCCGAGCCGTAACCAAATATCAGCTCCTGTTTCGACACCTTTTTTTGGTCAAATTTGTCGAGCGCCGGCTTCACACGGTGTGGGCTGAGCAGCAGAGTACGAAAGAGCTGGATGTCCGAAGGGCTCTGGGACTCGCCTTTTGTGTGCGCCACAAGATGCAACATTTCCTGGCCACCTACATATATTACATGATGTTCGAGGTGGTGGAACCGCACTGGCATGTTTTGCAGACTGCCTTGCGGACAGGCGAAGGAGTGGAGCACCTGGACGACGTGATTAGGATGCATCAAGAATTCCAAGACTGTTGCCTGAAAGAGTGCCTGCTCACGGATCAGTCGATACTGAAGATCTTGAATAAGATTCTTGTGGTCTGCTTGTTGTTTGTTGCGTACATGGAACAGGCTACTCAAGAACTCTCTGAAGCGGCGGCTCGTGTGCAGTACCCGGGCAGTAGCAGCAGCAGCGGCAGGAGGATGGAGGTGGAGGATTTGGGTGGCGATGCCCTCTTCATTCCTGCAACTGATGGAGAACCTCTCCAGAAACGTGGCAATAGGTCTGTAAGGCGCCACGAAAATTCGGGCAAAGCTCGAAGGGAGAGAATGGCGCGACAGACAGCCGAGGTACAGGCACGTGCTGCAGCAAGCGGCTTTAGTCCTGCAATGGAGGCTTTTGCGAAGAATTTGGATTTTTACACGGAAGACTTCATGCGTCGGCTTTGGGAGGATTCCCGGTCACAATACCAGTCTAACCACTTGTCCAACCTTCTCGGTCGCCTTGATTACAATGGCTACTTTTCCGCCAAATTTTCTTGAACTGGTTTACCGGTATCAGGACTATTGCAGCCACAAATTCAAAGCATTTTGTTTGATGAAAAAAGAACCATAGCTGAAGCCCAATGTACAAGTATCTCTGTATCGATGCAACCAAAGGAAATCAAAAGAACAAGCCATCCTTTGGCACAAAGATATTGTGTTGTGAGTCATAGTCCTCCGCTGCTTTTACGTTCCGCTACGAACATATCCGAGCACGACGCGACGTCACTTGCTTCAAGCGTAGCAGTCTTTCGCAAGTCACGCACGTCTCTGGTAGTGCATTCAGAAACGAAGACCGGTACCTTGTGGCACTATAATGACATTCCTAACTGGCTTCAAGGTCTTTGCGACTGTCCACGGTATGTCTTTCGAAACGGGTCTCACAGATTCCGTTAGCCCCTTCCAAAAGCGCGGACGAGGGCTGTGCCGTGGGTGGACTTTTGCCGATTTCCACATCACCCTCTGTGAACGTGGGATTTCTTCAAAAATCAAAAATAATCCTTTTAACACAAATGTCATCAATTATAGCGATCCCACGGGATGGAGGAGACCCTGGGCGCGACGGCAGCAACCATCCATGGCGCCTTATCGAAACCGGATGGGAAAACAGCCCGCAAGGAGACCCTCTTAAGCCAGCTAAACTCATTTCTAAGTGCCGACTACGTATCCGATTGGGCTTACTACGGCTTTTGGTTCGTATTTTGGCTGTTCATGCCTTATGTCGTGCTTGGCGGGATCGTGTTTATGGCTTTGTATGACGCTGTGACGTGCAAGGGCAATCGGAAGCCGGTAGGGCCTGTGCTCATTACTGGGTGCGACTCGGGTTTTGGCAGAGGTCTGGCGCTGGCTTTGAGTGAATTAGGCTGGAATGTATATGCCACGTGTATGACAACTGATGGTGTGCATTATTTTGCGAAGAACGGGAAAGTAACAGCTTTACGCATGGATGTGACAAAAGAGGAGGATGTGAGAGCTGTGATGGCCAAGGTTGATGCGGCGCATCCCAAGGAAGGGCTCTACGCCTTGGTCAACAACGCGGGAGTGGATCGTTTTGGGACCACGGACTGGTGTGATGTTGAGCATTATCGATGGCACATGGAAATAAATTTCTTTGGACACGTGCGCATGGTGAAGGAGGCTCTACCTTTACTGAAGAGGGCTGCACGGCACAACGATTATCATTCCTCCCGAATCCTCAACATCACCTCCTTCAGCGGTCTTCTATCAGGACTTTTCATGAAATCGGCTTACGGGGCTTCGAAACACGCGGCCGAGTCTTGGTCCAATTCCTTGCGTATGGAACTCAGACACTTCGGCATCCAGGTCTGTCAGGTCAACCCAGTTTGGCACCGAACAGAGATAGCACATTCACAGCGCGATCATCTTGTTAGAATATATGAGTCCCTGTCGGGGGATCTCCAGGCCGATTACGGTAAGGAATATTTCTTGAAATTGGCCGATGCTGCCTACAGCGGCCGGCAGAGGCACACCTGGGAACCGGAAAACGTAGTTAAAGCCTTGGTCAGCGCTGTAACAGCAGAGCGGCACAGACCACAACGTGTGGTGGGCATGGATGCAACTTTTTACATGGTTCCTGTCATGATGCTCCCCCGGCGAATTATCAATATGATTTACGACCGATGGGCCCTGGCGGCGGCCATCCCCGCGGGCGCCCTCTCCAAGGGTTCCCCTACCCAAGTCTAGTCGCAACTACTATGGGGACAATACGAGGTGTCGAATATGTGGAGAGCGAGGAGAAAATGCCTCACAAAGCTCAGACGAATGACGTACAAAATTGCACCGAGCGAGACTCGTTGCGCGGAAGGAGATGGAAGTGCACTGCCGTCGTAGGACTCATTGTGAATGTAAAATACAAGCTAGAATGGACAGCCTCTGCATCAAGAATTTAATAAATGTTGAATGGGATCTATAACTACATAAGATGAAAGAACTCTGAAATTGCCAACGAGGACGGTTACGTCCAGCATGCCTCGCGGGAGGGAATCTACACAGTTTTTTTAAACGACACGCATCTCATTCCCCTCCAGAGCTGCTCACAAGTTTACGTTCCTGCAGTCCTCTCATCACAATCAAAATATCAACATGTAGAGAAGCCAAAGATGTAGCATGAAGAAATACGTCGTTCGAGCTCTGTGTTCATCGATGTGAATCAGCACGTTCTCCTCGACCCAACGTGTCTGCTCTGGGTATCTACGGCGCACCTGACTCAAGGCGTTGTCGATCGCAGGAGGGAGGCGTGCTAGTAGAGGATATCGGCGGTAAAGCGGGGCTGTGAACGACTCCCGGACCTCTTCGTTTTCGAGAAGTTGCTGGGACTCTAAATCGACACCTCCGTCCCCTGTGGCTGTCGCTGCCTTCAGGCCGCCGCCTCGTTGTACCACCACGGACGGATGCAAACTGGACGACGCGTTCAGCACCTCTTGCCGTGCTTGGTCTCGCACACTCTCAGCCACGCTTAGTCGGCGTTCGAGCTCATGTACGATTTCCTGATTCTTTTGTGCGGCAAGTGTAGCCAGCAGCTCGCCCTCAGACAGGCGTGTTTCCAGTTCTGTGATGGTGGAAGACAGGGCATTTGCTTCCTTTTCCTTGTCAACAAGACGCTGCTGGAGGCTAGCCATTTCCTCCGCCTTTTGAACATCCTCTCTTGAAATTACGCTGGTGGCTTCTGCTGCCTTTGCCGACTCCACTGCAGTTTCCTTTTCGGCGAGGGCTGCGGCGAGTTCCGCTATCTCGCCTGCTTTAGCGTCCAGTGCCGATTGCAAGGCATTTGCAGTGGTTTGAATTTCAGATACCATTTTTTCCGCGCGTTGAATATCCTTGTGCAAACGAGTATTTTCAGCATCCCTTCCCCGGACCGATTCCTCCAGCTCCTTCGCATGGTCTTCCAAGCGTACACGCTCCTCACGAAGACATGCCAGCTCCTCGCGCAACTCCTCAGTCTGTCTGCGTGCGCCTTCCATTTCTTCTGCGCGATCAGCTTGCAGGTCATGGATATGAGCATTTAAACGCTTGAACTCCTCAAGGTCGCGTTTCCGCTTTTCCCGGAGGCGTTCCAGTTCCCCCTCGACTTGATCAAGGCGGACTCCCTTCTCGCTAAGGGCCTCAAGCTGGCTCTTCATTCGGAATAATGCCGTCTCATGCGCGACCGCTGCTTCTCCTTTCATCTTATAAGTTTCTTTCAGCTCAATTTTCAATTTCTCCAAATCATCCTTCTGACAGTCGGCCTTCTCGACTAAAGCAGCCTTCTCCTCTTGCAATGCAGCGACCTCCTGTTCAGCTGCCAACAATCTATCTGCGCTTCCTCTCACTTTCTCTTCCCATTCTACTACTTGCCCCTGCGCCTTCTCTTCCAATGTGCGGATATGGTCCTCCAACCCGATACGGACAGTGTGGAATTCATTTTCCACAGTTGCGGCCCTTTTCGCGGCTGCCATTGCTGTCGCGTTCTCTTCTGCAGTTTTCCGCACCTGCGTTTCAAGGTCGTGGATGCGATCTTGAAGCTCTACTATCTGGGTAGCTTTCGCTACGTCCGCTTCGCGACTTTCAGCAAGTGCAGCGACCGCGTCATTCAACTCCTTCTCTAGACGGCCCATCTCCTTCTTGGCTTCCTCACTGGCCTTTGCTGAGTTCAGCGCAGCCACTCGCTGCTCCTCAGATTCTTGCAGTTTCGCCTCTATTTTATTTTTCGCGTCTTGAGTCTGGGCGAGACTCGTCTCTGTTGCATCCTTGCAAGCGACCACGTGCGCTAGTTCAGCCTGCAGGCGCTCGATTTCTTGGTGAGTCCCTGCTTCTCGGGCGGCCTCCGCCACACGGACCTCGAGCTCGTCAAGACGGGCCTGTAGGCTTTCCTTTTCCATCATTTCTTGCCTGAGGGCGGAGTGTATCGATTCCTTCTCGTCTGCGGAGGCCTTTAATTTAAGGCGTAAATCTTCCTCGGTAGCCACTGTGGCTTTCTTTGTCTGGGAAAGTGAATCGTCGAAGTCATGGATTCGCTCTTTCAAGGTCTTTATCTCCTGTCTCAGTTCCTCTGCAACGGCTCCCTGAGTCTCACTCGCCATCCTTGACTCCTTCAAATCGGCCTCCAGCCGCTCCCTCTCAGCTTCCGCGGCCATCCTGGCTGCCGCTGTCGCCGTGGCTGCATGCCTTAGCTCCTTCTCCAAGTCCTGTATGCGCGCCCGCAGCAGGCTCTTCTTATCCTTCCCTTTGCCCACACGGTCGCCGTTGGACCCATGTGCCGTCATCACCGCCTTGGCCTCTGCAAGCTCATCTTCCAAGCCTTTCATTCGGCTCGCTTGCTCTTCTAGCGCTGTTGCAACCTGATTTGCAGCCTCGTCCTTCAAGCGAGCCATTTCCGCTTCCATTGCCGAGATCCGGGTTCGAGACGCCTGGCACTCCTCATCACGCTGAGCTTCGGCACCCTCCAACTGGAGCCTGAGATCGGCAAGGGAGGCATCTCTTGCCACCAAGACAGCAAATTGGTCCTTTTCGGCTTCGATCCTCGTCTCCATGTCCTCCCTTTGCTGCTTCTCGAGGAGCTGGACGCGAGAAAGCTCGGTTTCCAGACTTTGAATGTGTGCCTCACGGGCAGCCAGCACGTCTTGATGGCTCGTGGCCGCCCTCTCTGCATGGGCAATCGCGCGCTGGAGGTCAAGTTCCAAGGCACAAATCCGCGCGCCTTGCTCTTGGTGCTCCTTCTCCCCTTTGCCCGCCTCAAGGGCGAGGGTCTGGATGCCGTCCGACGTCAACTGTGCCACTCTCTCTTCCCGCTCAAGCGTGGCCCCGGCCGAAGCTGCTACATTCTCCGATGCTTCCCTTACATCTGCAAGCTCTTTTTGAGCCGCCTGCATTTGAAGCCTTGCCTCCTCCACTTTCGCCCGGGAATCATCCGCCAGGCGCTCCTGCTCTTTCCTGGCCTTCTCCAACGCGGTGGTCAAGTGATGCACTTCAGCTTCTTTTCCCTCCTCAAGTTGGGTGACGCGTGCCATCCACTCTTGCACCTCCTTCCCTTGAGTGCGCATCGCCGCGGACATCCGCTCCACCTCTGCCTTCAAGGCCTGCGTGGCAGCGGCCCTCCTAGCCGCCTCCTCCTCAGCTTTACTGACTTGCGTATGCATTTCTGCCATCTTCTCCTCAGATTCCCGGACCAAAGCTCCTAGAGCATTTTTTTCTGCCTCGAGAACTTCTGCCAATTCCTCCATCTCCGTCAAGGCGTGACGCAAGGCCTCTGCCTCGGCTCGGAGCCGATCTGGATCTTGCCCCTGGTTCGGGTCCGCGCCGCCGGTGCTCTCCTTGCCATCTTTCTGGAGCGATCCATGCGCGGTTGATTTGTCGTAAAATTTATTGTAGTACCCGCGGTCCAGGTCGCATTCCTCGTCATCGACGCTGCCGGTCGAGGTGGAGGCCGCCATGAAGCCACTTCCAACTTTTGTTAAGCTACTTGCCGCCATCGAAAAAGAGGAAAATGACATGGGAGACGAGCGCTTGCGGGATTCGACAGAGTGAGAGGTGGCTCTATATTGGCCAGTAATGGAGCTGTCGGCGTGATAATTGTAGCTTGTGCATTCTTTATCGTCGAGATTGTAAGGTGATGGGCCTTCCTCCATACCAGGGGGCACCAAAGCCTCTAACGAGCCTCCTTCGTCGCTCAGGCGTGAATCTACTCCGTCAAGCAGCTGCTCTGCTTGTTCCAAAGCTGTCCCCATGTTTTGTTTGACATTATTCAGCGTTTCACTGAATGCACCTTTCAAAATTTCGAAGTTCATGATGACGGGCTTGGGAATTGAGATGCTCTGGAGGGCCTCAGAGATGGGCCCGAAACGAGGCACCTCGGCTAAAATATCCCTCCTGTGCCTTGATCATACCCATGAATACAAGTAAGAATGAATAAATTTAGAGTCCTGGACCGTGAAAAGTGGTTCAAGGTGACAGATGACGCATTGACTGCGCAAAAGACAGTGTGGTATCTGTGTATCGGATCACGAAGTCAGGGGTCCTCGACGGTTTCTCTGTCAGGCATAGTTGGACTCGCGAAGCCCGAGTCGTGACAAGTTCAGGGCACAATTCATAAAAAGCGGTGTTTCATCATCCGGCTGAAATTACTCAGACTTGCTGACATGGAGACGAGTAAAGGAGAACATCTATTTAGGTCATCCATCGTGAGACATTAAGTAGACACGTGACATGGTAGCAAGATCGAAATTACCCGGAAAAACTCTGCATGTACAGGTTTTGAAGGATTCGCAGGGTTTCTAATTTTTATGTGCGTTCTCCTTGGTGATAAAGTGTAGACCGCTTGCGAGGAATGTATAGTTTGACGACAGATTTGCGCCCTCACACTATGTTTTTTTCGTCCAGTGTATGGCAATTTGTCTTCTGGATGTATTTGCAAGTCTTTTCCTAATTTCCCTGACATTGTCTTTCCTCCTGTGAAGATGAACCAAAGATTTTCTGATGAATGAGGACCTCGTGGGCGTGCCCTTAAAAAATAAACCACCTCATCCCCACTCAAGGCATTTTTCAAAACGTCTTTACCCCTGAAGATAACAAATTCAATTCTTGATTCTCTCGCAGCGCGGATTTATCCTCCCGCAAAGCGCATTACATTCCAGTCTTTTCGATCGATATTTTGTTGCTCACAATTGCGAAGACGCGAGAATGGTTGCCCCCCCCATTTCCAGTCCTTTAATTTTGACGCCATCAGGACTCCAGTATGAATATAGCGACGTGTGCCCCCACACATCATTCTACCCTTCCTTGCCCAACAGAATCGTAAATATATGACCTTTGATGAAAGCCATTCCGTCTTCTCCTTGTTGTGCCCATAAGATAATTAGAGGTCGTCTACTGTGCGAGCTAGCAGAGCATTTGACTCTTCCGCTTCCAGAGCGCCACCGAACTCTTCGCCATACGTCGATACTCTTTCTGCAAAGGTTTACAACGATAAGGGAGAGATGCCTCCATCTACCCTACTCGTCGGTCCTCTTCCAAAGCCTGTTCGGCTTCGAAACAAGAACTAGGACTCCTCGCGCGGACGTTTCTAAAACGTTTTAGCAGCCAGGCGCCCGCAACATTCTATTTTTTTAATATATCAGTCTCGATATTTGAGTGACTAACCACCCTGGTAGCAGCTGTTCTCATTCGTTGCCCCGTTGACACGGACATTCAATCTGGGGGCATTTCCCCTGGCTTTTTTCTGCCTTTGTTTCACGTAAGATCCTAATAATATAATATGCTTTCTCCATACCAGGACAAGTATTTTCTGCATCGCTTGATATACTACTTCTTCTAGAACACAGGATACAATTCCTCGATCTGTATTCCTTATTTCTCTCCCTCATATAGCATTTTTTTCCCCTCTTCCATAGAGCACTCAATTTAGGCTGCTCGTGTTTTCGGCTACTTTATTCAATCCTTCAGGCCTCTTCATCAGTACGCGTACATGTAGCATATGCCGTGCCGACCCTTCAGGGTAGACCTGCTGATGCCTGTTCCTTTTGAACCAGCATTTCCTCCTTTGCTTCCTCCGTCAAGTCTTCATCCTGGTCCCTCAAGATATCCTCCTCAATCTGAAGGAGGGTCCTTTCTTGCTGCACGTAGCTCTTGAATGCATCGACGTTGTCCATTTGTGTCCGGACCCTGGAAGCGTGGCGGATGATTTGCTTGAACGCGGACACCTCATGCAAAGTCTTGGCCGTGGACCGGGCCCCGCCACGGCAAAGGGCGGGAAGCATGTCAAAGAAAATGGAGGAGTAGACAAGGTTTATTTCGTATTTGAAACGCTTGCTCATATAGGCGCGCATGTCGGCCACAGTGGCGTTGCGGTCAAGGGGGCGACCAGTCTTCCCTTCGACCCAGTCAGCCAGGGAAGACATGGGCAAGCCCGTCGACTCATTGGTGACGAAGTAACGAACGGCCGTCCCTTTGGCCGAGGTGGGGATGTGCCGCATGTGCCGGACCACGAACTTTGCCGCGGCGTCCGCTGAGATGACGTAGAGGACATGATTGCCCATCTCTGTGGAGGGGAAGAGGCCGGAGTCCTGAGTGCACTGCATAAACCGAACGAGGACCAGGTCTTTCGCGTAGGCGGTGCCGAAGCGACCCTTCATGTTCGGCGTGATGAACGGGAGCCGATAGATGAAGCAGCGAAGATTGTAGTGCCGGGCAGCAAACTGTAAAATGTCCTCCGCCTTTCGCTTCACGTCGAAGTACGGCACAGGCCGCAGGATATCTCGATCCTGGCGTTCAGCGTTTTCGATCGCCGTGAGCGAGGAAGAGGACAGATAGTGGATCGAGGCTCCCGTTTTGCGAGCCATGGCGATCACATTCATCAGCCCGGAGATATTGGTAGGCACCAAGTCCGCGTCCATCGCCCATTTCAGCGAACCACCCGAGTGCACGATGGTGTCGACAGAGGCCGCTAATTCGTCGTAGGCGGGACCTTTCATGCCAAAATCCTTCTTGGACACGTCTCCAGTCACGGGTATGATGTGCTTGGCAAAAGAATCTTTCCACAAGGCTAGTTCACGCATGCTGCGCTCGATTTTGATAAGCCCGCCTTCAGTAGTTGCCCAAGGTCCCACACAGTACACCGTCCTCGCACCACCCTTGATTAAGTAGCGGAGCACGTGTGCACCATTCAAATACTCAGCGCCAAAAAGCAGGACGGAGGAAGCTCGCAGGCTGTTCAGTCGCAAAAGCTTGGCGGGTGGAATATGCTTGATGCTGTCCGCGCGTTCAAAGCGGGAGGAAATCATGCTGTTCATCTCAGCCTTGCTGTGAAGGACGTGCAAGTCCGCCCCCTGGTCTGCGCTGGACGCATCAGCTTTCCCGTTGCCCCCGCTACGGGCCTGGAGCTTGAAGATCATCTTGGCCACGTCTTCCAGGGTCATGTCGGGCGACATCTTCACAGCGTCCATCTCCACGTTGAAATGCTTCTTCATTCGCCCGCCCAGCTCCACGAAGCCCAGGGAGTCAAGGCCCAAGGCCGTCAGCTGGGCTGTGACCAGGACGGTCGTCACGCCGGTGATGGAGCGGATTTCGTCGGCCAGGAAGGCAGCGATCTCCTTGGCGCTCATGAAGCTGTTGGAAGCAGCCACCGCACCCAGCGAGATGGCCTCGCCGAGCTGGTGCGACCATGCCGCCTGAGAGGGGAACATGTCGCGGGTCTGCTCCTTGAAGAACATCGTGACGATCGGGTTCATCCCCACCATCAGGCCCGTCTCGAGCATCTCCATTGCCCTGGTAGAGCTCATAAACTCCATGCCCACTTTAAGTTGGAACTTCCGGGCGCTTAGGTTGTTTTTGAGGATGCCGACGTCCGAGAGCGAGGCCATGTTAAAGGCGGCGGCCGCCAAGCCCTGGGAACGGCGATAGCGCATGAGGGCATCCAGGTAGGCATTGGACGCGGAGTAGGAGGCCATGCCGGGCCCGCCTATAAGAGCGGCGATGGAAGAGACACAGACGAAGTTCTCCAAGTGCATGTCCAGGCTATTTTCGTGCAGGAACCAGGCTCCACGTGCCTTGCAATCCGCCACTTCCACGTAGTTCTCGGGTTTCATCTCTGGGAGAAGCACATCCACGCTGACGCCGGCAACATGGAAGATGGACTTAGTGGGCGGGGACATGGCCTTAGCCTTGGCGCACAGGGCTTTCACATCCTCTTCCTTGCCTGTATCGGTCGTCACGACCTCAAGCGTGACGCCCGGGTTCTTGATCAGGTCTGAGAAGGATGCTTTGACCTTCTCAGTGTTGGCGGACCGGGTGGTGATAAGGAAATGCTTGGCGCCATGGTCGAACGCGTAGCGCACCATCGCCGACCCAAAGCCTCCTGCCCCCCCCGTGATCAAATAGGTGGCATTTTCGTGGAAAATGTTCTGCGGCTTTTCTACGACCACGGGAAGGGGCTCGTAGCGGGCTGTCTTGCCCTTGTCCACCTTGGTGTAGTTGGTCAGGACAATTTTCCCGACGTGTTTACCCGTCTTCATCAGGTCCAGCGCCTCCTTCATCTTGTCCATGGGGAAGACTTGCGTGGGGATGAGGTCGTAGTTGCCAGCCTCGAAGTTTTTCCCCACCTCGATGGCCACTTCTGTTGCGAGCGTTGGGTTGTCGAGCACCATGCGGTCCATGTCGATGGCGAAGAAGGAGATGTTCTTTCGGAAAGCCAGCAGGTCCAAGCCGTTGTTGTCGAAGATGTCCATCTTTCCGATCTCCAGGAACCGCCCCGAGGAGCGCAGCGCCTGGATGCCCAACCGTTGGTGCTTGCCCGCCAGAGAGTTGAGGATGACGTCCACACCCTTACCGTCGGTCTCGCGCATAAGGTCATCGAACCATTCCGTGCTGCGGGAGTTGAAGACGTGAGTCACCCCCATGTCCCGCACGAGCTGGCGCTTCTCCTCCGAACCCGCGGTGGCATAGATGGTGGCGCCTACATGCTTGGCGATCGAGATCGCTGCGTGCCCTATTCCACCCGCGGCTGAGTGGATGAGAACCGTTTCCCCCTTGCGGATACGCGCCAGATTGATAAGAGCGTGGTGTGACGTGTTGTACACCGACTGAATGGAAGCGGCGTCTTCGAAGCTCATTTTGAGCCCACCAAAGGGCACGACGCGGTAGGCCGGCGCATTCAGACGGTTTGTCAGGCAGCGGGGCTCGTTCAGCAGCACCTTGTCGCCTACCTTGAGGTTCTTCACGCCCGACCCGACCGCTGTCACGACTCCAGATGCCTCCAAGCCCAAGTTTTTGCCGTAGAAGGAAGCCTCGTACGATTTCTCGGGAAGCAAGGAGAGAGCGATCATCACGTCCCGGAAGTTCAAGGCCGCGGCGTAGACATCCACGGTCACTTCGTCCGCCTTTGGCGCCGGGAGTTCCTGCAGACGGAATTTGGCACCAATCTTGCCGGGCGTCGTCTGCTTCTCCACGTCGGCGAAGAAAGAGACTTTCGTGTCGTTGGCCAGGACGGAGTCAGACCGCGCCGCTGCCTTGTCGACTGTGTTGAAGCGCGGCACCAGAACCTCGCCGGCCTCTGACACGGCGTACGTCATCTCAGCCGCGTTTGCCAGCACCAGCTGAGCTAACGGGCCAAGCCCTGTTTCAGTATCTGCTAGATCGACATGCTTTGTAGCCACGCCATTGAGCTCAGACTTAAGGACGGTAGAAAAACCTTGAATTACACCTTGTGCCGGCTTAATTTCTCCCATATAGACTCCATTTGTCACGAGCCACAAGCTGCTAGGCTTCTCCGTGCATTTCAGGAGGGCCTGCGCCAATTTGAGCAAACGACCAAAGGCGGCCTCCCCGACCTGAGATCGATCATTCAGGCCCGCCAAGAAGACGACACCCTTGAACGGCAAAGCCCCTAAGCCTTCTTCAACGGCGGTGCTACTGTCCGTTGTGATATCCGAGAAGTCGGACTCCTCACAGGAGGAATCCGAACCCACAAGACCGTTGATGGCTGACTCGTACTCCTCCACCGAGGAGGAATCGGTAAGAGACCCCCCTTCTCCTACCACGATCACCTCGGCCACGCAGGCTGAATTCAGAGCCCCAATGCGACGGCGCAAGTCAGTGCCAGCCTGAAGATGGTCCGCGACCACCAGGTAGCGACCCGCCTGCACCGTTGGCAGTCCTTTAATAGTGCCCACAAGTAAGGAGTCAGCAGCGAGGGTCTTGAAACCCCCCGAAAGAGCGAGTGCATCGGTCCATTCATCCCGGGCATTCTTGACTTGATCCTTGACGTCCGCAAAAGGCAAAGCTGCGGTCGAGACCTGTGATACCAGCGTCACCCACAGGGGAACGTCGATCAAGCCCCTGACGAACACTTGCGCGCTGGGGGCCAGGAAAGGCGCCAGGTACAAGATGGCGTTAGACGGAGCCTTGGCCGATTTCCCCTCCGCAAAAGCCGCAGAGCCAGTGCGAATCCATTCATTCAGCACCACTGCATCAAATGTGATATCCTTCAGCTCCTTTTCCGGTTTCTCGCTCATGAGAACGCGGCGAAGGAGGACATTGGGGGCGCGTTTGGCGATTTTATTGGCCAGCGACATGAGAAGGCCAGCGTTGAAGGAGCCCACGAAGACTTCCACTGTGACGCAGGTCGGAAGCTCCAGGAGGGACAAGGCCTCAAATACGGTGTGTACGCGCTCCTCCGCCAGCTCGAGGATACGGAAGACATAATTCTTGCCTAACACCTCTTGGTTTGCTAGGATGAGCTCTTTGAGGGCTGCAGCCACGCGGGCAGCTTCCGAGACCTGGAAAGTGGATGTGGCAATCAGCTCCCCGACATCCTCGCCTGTGAGCTCCAGAGGCTTCTCCTCCTCATTCGTGGCGAGGGAATCCGACGCTACGCTCACGCTGGGCTTAATCTTGGCGGCGATTGCCTGAGCCAAACCCACTCCAATCTCATCGAGACCGCCAGCCTTGGGGAATGCTGGTGCCGCAGAGGAGACTCGAGAAGGCGTGCCCTCGCGCTCGATCGCCTCACGCACCTGCTGAGAGAGCGGAGGCTTGACCGGTCCACGAGGCTTGCGGCCGTTCGTAGAAGCGGCAACATCGGCAGCAGCAGCCGCTACCGCTTCAGGACTCAAGACGCCTGTGGCTTCCAGCTCTTTCACCAGGAAAGACGTCAGATCCTCGTTTTTGGCGGCCGTCCAGGTGGAATCATCAGTGGCGGCGGCAGGTGCCGCTTCAATGGCGAGGGGAGCCTTCGCAAAGGCAGCATCGTATGGCTGCCAGAGGAGGTTGCAAAGCTTGTAGTTGTCGATGATCGAGCCAATGATGGAGAAGAAGCCTTGGATGTACATGATGAGCGTTCCCAAACTGTCGTAGACAGCAAAGTCGCCAATTTTCTGCTTCCGCCCGATCACCATGCGGCTCTTGTCCGGAATTAGGTGCACGTAGAGCTCGTCCGTGGGAGGCTGGCGCAGGAAATGGCCCGCATCAAAGCCCCCCGCGTAGTAGACGGCAGAATCGTCGGCCAGCATGAGCAAGGGGTGGATGACCGAGTCCAAAAACTCGACGCCGAACACCCCTCCGGTCTGCACCCATCGTCGATTGTCATACTTGATCTTAGCGAGGATTGTCTTATCCGCAGGATCCAGATGTGCGGATTGGATGAGCTGAAAGCCATTCAGCCACTCCATGACACCCTCCACGCAATGATGCCCATAGAAGGCCTCCTTAGAGACGTGCTTGCAGTCAGAGTGCAGATCAAGGAGTTCCTTGAGGCCCGCCTCTCCGATGTCTTGCAGCTTCAACCCGCCCATGATCCCGTAGGCCTCAGGCTTGAAACCCTTGTATATGGAGCCGTCCTTCTCCAGGAGCTTGGACTTGATCGCCAAGCCGGTGCAATGCGTCACGTAGACCGGATCCTCATCTGCCTTGTCGCGGATAGGCGCCGAGCGGACCTCGAAGGAACGAATGTCATCCTTGACATCGCTAAAGGTGAGGCCAATCATGGAGGGGATCTCACCCTTGGAAGCGACAGGGATGCGGCACATGGCCTTGAATTCCACGTTGGCGAGGGTCACGGGGTAGGTACGCGATGCCTCCAGCGCCATCTCCACAAAGAACATCCCGGGAAGGATAGTCTTCCCGCCCATGCGATGACCGAGCATGCCCTTGAACGTGCGGTCCGACACCTCCACCAAGAAGGCTCCGTCGAAGAACCGTTGCTTTCCAGCCACAGGTCCGTCGTGAAACTGCCCAAAGCGCATGTCGAAGCGCATGGTCGGCAGAATTTCATAGAAGGCTTTCTTTATGAATGGATGCTTGGGCATGTCTTCTTCAAAACAATAGTTCATAGCCGCATACCAGGGCTCGAGGTCTAACTCGGCCCCGCGCTCGAACAGGTTGCCAAGCACCTCCAAGAAACGCAGCGCGCACGGGGCCCCTTTTTTCAGCGTGGGAAAAACTGCGGCATTCTTACCGGTGGCGCCAAGCACTTGCTTAATGGGCGAAACAAGGGTTTGGTGCGGACCGATCTCGAGCACAACGTCTGGTACTGTGTCCCCCGCGAAAGCCGTCTCCAAGGCTTTCTGGAAAAGGACCGGGTAGCGCACGTTCTTACACCAGTACTCGGTGTCCACGTCCGTTTCAACTTTCCCCGTGACGGTGGAGATGAAAGGCAGACTCCAGCCCGTTTCTCCACGCTTATCCAGGAACGAGAGCCGCTTTTTGATCGACTCTAGAACAGGGATCATGCGGGACGAGTGGAAGGCGATGTTTCCTTGCACAAAGGTCAACGCCGTTCCCTCAGGGAAGAGGCCTTTTATCTCATTCAGCCGGGCTTCAGAAGAGGCCAGCACCACGGACTCGGGCGAGTTCACGCAAGCAACTTCTATGTCGTCCTGACCAGAGATGTATTCCAGCACCCGCTCGTGAGGCACGCCCACCACCATGAGACGGCCGCAACCCGCCATTTTCTGCTGCTCCTGAGAGCGGTGGTACACAATTAGGACAGCCTCCTCCAAGGTAAGCAATCCTGCAGCGTAGGCTGCGGCCACTTCTCCGGCCGAGTGGCCCGTGACAACATCTGGGAATGCCCGGAAGAACTTGAGGAGTTCGAACAGGCCGACCTGGACAATGAAGGAGATGGGCTGAGCGTAGACGGTGTCCCGCATTTCCTCGGCGGAGAGGGTCTCTGCCTTCTCAAGGATAGACCACCCGGCAAGCCCCTTGAAGATCTTGTCGACAGCCTCCACCGACTCTTTGTAGACGGGGAAAGCCATCAGCGACTTCCCCACCCCGGGCCACTGAGAACCCTGCCCCGTGAAGACGTAGGCGACTTGCATCTTCCGGCCCTCTCCGGCAGGCTGGACGTTGCCCGAAGCAGCGAAGGTGCTCAGCGACTGCTGCAAGTTCTCCAACGAGGAGGCAATAAAAGCCTTGCGAAACTTGAAACGGGTGCGGTTAACCCACATGGTCCCGCACAAGTCTCTTAGGGCAAGTGTGTCCTTCTTCTCCCCCACGTAGGCGGCCATCCGCTCCGCAAAAAGCTTCAAGTGGGCCATGCTCACGGCCGACAGCGGCAGAATGTAATTGGAAGGCAAATCGGTAGCCGCGGGGGGCAACGCGGCAGCCGGCTTGACCATCGATCCGACCGGTCCCCGATATTCTTCGAGGATGACGTGGCCGTAAGACCCGCCGATCCCGAAGGAGGAAATCCCGGCAACAACCGGCTCGCCGCCTTCAAGGAAAGGCTCGATCTCTTGCTGGACGCGCATGTTGTTGGCGTCCCAGTCGAAGTCCGTGCGGGGCTTGGTCACACCGGCTGTGGGCAAATACACTCGGTGCTTCATCATCTGCACGATCTTAATCACGGAGAAGATACCCGCCGCCACCTCGGCGTGACCAATGTTGGATTTGATCGAGGCGATACGGATTGGATTCGTCTCCAAGTCGTGCGACTCCCCGAACACGGAGCCCACTGCGTCCACTTCTATCACGTCGCCCACGGCGGTCCCTGTGGCATGGCATTCCATATAGTTGAGGCGTCTGTAAGGGATGCCGGCCGAGGAGAAGGCGCGCATGTACATGTTTCGCATGCCATTCGGGCACGGCTGCTCGTACACACGTCCGGCACCGTCCAGCGAATTGTCAGCAGCTCCTGCGCTGGCAGCAACAGCCCGAGCCAGTTTGACCAAGACGCGGTTACCCAGCCTCTCGGCGTCGGACATTCGGCGCAAAACGACACAGCCCATTCCCTCCGCCCGGAAAAAACCCTTGGGTCCGTCCTCGTCGAAAGGGTGGCAAGCCGGACCTTGCACCAGCACCCCGCACGCTTGGAGGGAGAGGTGGAAGTCTTTCTCGCTCAAGTAGTTGATGCCTACGACGACGGCGGTGTCGCAATCGCCGAGCGAGAGGGCATTGGCAGCCAAGGCCATGGCGACCAAAGATGACGAGCACGCTGTCTCCAAGGTCACGCTGGGGCCATGCGTGCCAAGGAAGTACGATACTGAAAACATGGAGATGGAAAAAACAAGAGAATGATATGTAAAATTAGCGTGAGCGCACGAAAAATTGTTTAGGCCAGGAGGATCAAGTCTCGCGGACGATCCCACCACTGTACGTACCGTGATCAGCGATAGAGCTCATGGCGGAACTGCGCAAGAAAGTCTCGTCGGGGGCATCGACAGAAGGCAAAAATGGGCAGTAGCCGGCAACGAATACACCAGTCCTCGTCTTAAAGATCTCGTGTAGAGGAATACCCGCATCCTCAAGACCTTCGTACGCAGCCTGTTTAGTAAAATTGATCGAGTGAGTTAATCGAATAAGATTAATTGAGAGGTACTTACGAGAGGGGCGGAGGTAGCCACAGGTTTGAATCACCGAGCCATGGCCTCATCCCTCCACGCCCTTTCATCCCTCCACGCCGTTTCATATCAATTCCTTCTTCTCTTCCCGCCTCCCGGCCCCCTTGCGCCGTCGCCTACGAACCTGGAGGGCAGCAAGCTGATGTACGTGCATGGTCTTGGTGAGCTTTCCCTGAATGTTGAACATGTGAGCGTCGTATGCGAGGACCTCTTCCATGGTGAACGCCATAGCCTCCTTGGACTTAAGCTTCCAGGGGTGCTCGTCCACTTCATCCACATCTGTAGCATGGTATCGGCCTCCGGCAACAGTATCAACAGAAAGCTATTGTGGTGGGGACAAAAAATGTGCGCGAGGTGAATAACACGATTCTAGCAACTCGTTCGCGCAGACACATCCTGATGCAACCGTCCGTGCTCTAGAGGTATGCGCGTTGACAAACAACACAAAGTCTGACAAATGACCGTGGTATTGCTCCGAGAGCTCCATTATTCATATAAAGCATGGATAATAGGTGTAAGTTTCACGCTTGCAGGCAAAGGACTTGTGGCTTTGTGGTCACCCCCAATCCTGCATGTCCGCGATACGATCTTTTCCCGGCTGAATTATTCTCGTAATTTGACTGCTACAAAACCTTTTTCTTACCTGACGCTTGTCCTTGATGACCTGAAAGAGTTCCTCGCGACTCTTTACGTTAGCCGGAAGCGTAATGGCTGTACCAATGAGGGCTAATGGTACAGGTGCAGCCTCCATCTGCAAACTGGAACAGTCGTCCGCAAAGTCTCTCACCTGATGACGGGGATGGACAAGAGTGAGCCAGATCTGGAAAAATATACACAAAGAGGCACAAGGGGCAAGAACAGACAAAAATTGTAAGCATCCTACACGAAAAAATGAGCCACACATGAAATAGATTCTGATGAGCTCGGATGGCACGATATAATCCTGGTAATGATACTCTGTAGCTGTCGGTGATCCGTCGGCTTAATTGCCGCGCGGGATCTTCGAGAATTGCCTTGCGCGATCTTCGAGAATTGCCTTGCGCGGGCGACTTCTTGTCCCGGAAAAACTGTTAACATCACACAAAACGACAACGCTACGGCAATACACGCCATGGCACCAGTCGACAAACAGCCCACTACGTTACGTTCAATTCTCGTTCGTAAAGCACGCTTGTCTGAATCCGAATCAGGAGTGCGTCCAGCCTCGACAACACCCCGCAGCCTTTTCCGCTGGGCGTTTCCGGGCGTTTCGGACGTAACTCGATCACGTCATGGAACAGTCGGCCATGACCACGACAACACCCCGATGCGTGGCCAACCGGCCCAAGTCGTCGCCTGGTACGGCGCTGGTGCCTATTTGGTGAACGGAGAGGGCACTCTCTGGTCTTATTGCGTGGTTTTTAGAATACGAACGCATACGTGTTTTTGTTGACGCCACAGAGCGCTTTCTCTATGAATGATCGGGAACAACGGGCTTATCGAGTGCTCCGCATTTACTCTTGGCGCAAAGATGTCCTGAATACAGACTTTTGTTTTTTACATGAAAACATCTTCCAGCACATATGTTGTTTTTATTTAAAATTATCGTATGCCTGTCTTGCGACTTTCTGTCTCTGGTACCGATTGTCGGCTTGCATCACTCTGGATGTTCCGAGCCCCTGATGATATTGTGCCCATAAATCACTCACAATGACAGCGTTTGGATCTTACGTCGGCGCTCATGAACACCGAAGGGAATGTCCGACATGCAAATGGAGAAGAAAAAGGTGTAGTCTCCGTGGGGATCCGGCATACGTTGGAATGGCATGTGGAAGCTTACATGGTGCCAGCAGGCAAGAAGGGAGAGTTTCGGAACATTTTGCAGGGTATAGCGGGTAAAACAGAAAGCGGACAACTCACAGCGATCATGGGGCCCTCGGGTTGTGGCAAAACCACGTTGTTGGAGTGTATCTCCTTGCGAAATCGGCGCTTCGACGGTGCCGTGCATTTTGACGGGAGAGCACCGGGAGGAGACGCCTTCACCGTGTCAGTACTCGTCCACCAGAAGGAATTGCTTTTCGGATTTATGACACCCCGAGAATATCTTACATTTCACGGTCTGGCCCGCATGGAGCATACCCACACGCGGGCCCAGATCGATCAACGCATCCAGGAAGTATTATCGGACATGAAACTAGAAAAATGTGCTGATACCTTAGTTGGCGGGACGGATCCCTTTTTCCAGAAGAAAGGTCTTTCCGGAGGTGAGAGAAAGCGCCTTGCCATCGCGTACGAGATGCTGCTCGCGCCCAGCATGATCTTTTTGGACGAACCCTCCTCAGGACTCGACTCCGTCATGTCCGAGTCCATCTTCCAGTCCTTGAAAGACCTGGCGGACGGGGGTCGGATTGTGCTGGCCTCCGTTCATTGTCCCTCCTCCGAAGCATGCCAGCTCTTCAGCCATCTCATGCTCTTGACGTACGATGGCCGCGTTGCCTACCACGGACCCACACTGCAGGGTATCGGGTATTTCTCTGCGCTCAAGTACTTTTGTCCCGAGCACTATAACCCTGCCGACTTCTATTTGAAGTTGATCTCGTTTACGCCGGGTGCGGAGGCGGAAGGAGAGGTACAACGCATGGACCTTTTGAACGACGCGTTTCAAAAGTCGGACATGCGGCTGATGAAGCCTTTGCCGACTGACAACAAGCACCGGGGTCTAGCAGGTGTGCATGGCATCAAGGCCAGCACATTCACCTTTCTCAAGCTTAACTTCTGGCGTGCGACACTACGTTTACGCCGGGACAAAACCTTCGTCGTCCTATGGGGGATCATCTCGTTCATCGTAGGGCTCCTACTGGGCATCATCTACCTCCAGCAAGCCCCTGCCTCGTGGAGGAACCTGCTTGGCCTGCTATTCTCCCTGGTCGTGGCCGACATCTTCATGGGGTCTCTAGGGGTCATCATGCGCTTCCCGTCGGAATGGGCCATCATCGTGCGGGAGTGCTACTCGGGAGTGAACGCCGTGGGGCCCTACCTGTTCGCGTCGTTTTGGGGCATCCTGCCCATGGCGTACGGCCCCTTCCTGCTGGTGACGGTCATGTATTGGATGACGGGAATGGACCCAAATTTCGTCGCTTACTTGAAATTTGCAGGTATTTACCTGAGCTTCGACATTGCCTGCTTGGAGCTAGGGCAGTTCGTGTCCTCCTTGTCTGGAAACCCCATGGTTGGCATGACCATCCTTCCCGCTTTCGTCGCTCCGATGATCATGTTTTCTGGCGTGCTGTACCAAAAAAGTACGGTTCCAGTCTGGCTTTCGTGGATGCATCACGTATCCCTCATCAACTATTCTTTTTCTGCCCTGATGGCGGAGCAAATTCATATTCTCCCCGAGAACCAAGCCAACCTTCTGGCGGCTTTCATCGATCTGAACAAGAACTCAGCTGGCCTTAACGTCCTTTATCTATGGATAATGAGCGCAGCATTGCTCCTGCTCACTTACTTTACATTGACTGTGCGCCTGAGGAATGCCACTGCCAGCTAGACTCGTGAACGTCGCTCAAGGTTGGGGTTAAAGGAACGACTGCTGGATGTATCGTTGATTGCTTTACTGCGGTCTAGTGAAGATTCTTTCCGGGGGCCAGGAAGCTGTCTTTTTGTAATACAGAAAATACGTAGCCATGGACTCTGTGGAATGTAATAGCAGCGAAATTTTGCTTTCGCTCATTGTCTCCCTCCGCACATGCGACCGTGGAGAAGGTGCCTACTATGAAATGTGCCCTTCGAAAAAAGGCACATGTCACAAACCGCCTAAGACGACTTGGCGAAGAGCCTGATATCTCTGGAAATTTTGGATAAAATGCGAGGAAAGCAAATACGTGTGAAATGCGTGCTAACGATTGGATACATTCGCTCCTTAATCACGACGGTGCCTCCTCCAAGGGCCTATTTTTTTTTTCCCGATAGCGCGAAATTCATCTCAATCATGAAGTCAAAGTTCAAAATCTCGACAACTCGCACTTTTCTTACTAGTTAAATAAACAACTTTTTTTCGTCACGTCAGTCTCAGCCGTTTCAAAACTTGCTGCCCGGAATACTTTCACGCGACCTACCGATTAAATCATCTGATACGAGAGTAATTTCATCTTCTCTTTCTCCATTCTTCATACTAATGAAGAATGCAGAAGCCAACAACAGGATGTACCAATGTGCACCACGCCGTACATGTGGCTAATGTTGTCTCGTTTAACATGTTACTGTGCTACTGCTTCACTTTTATCTTTCGCGACAGTTCCTTTGCCTTGACATCCCCCTCTTGCTTCGTATCCATACTTTCCATAGGATTAATCGACTCCTCAGGTGCAGGCAGTGATTTGATATAGCTTTCGTTGTATTCTGCGCACTCGGCACTGCACAAGACGAAGGCGGTATGCTGGGCTTCGGGGTAGCCCAAGGCCTCAAATCTCGGATTATGTGCGACGATAGAAGCTTGTTCCGGTTTGTGATCATAACAGAACGAGCTGGGACACGCGATGCATCGGAAGATGACACCCCCCGCCGCCGAGGCGTTCCGGTCGCAGTCGCCACAACGATGCTGGGGGCAGATCCAATGAGCGGGAAGATCCTTGCTCTTTCCCATGCCCAGACAGGCAAAGTGATATGCAGAGGGACAATGCGAGCACGTGACAATTTCTCCTCCATCCCAGCAATTTGCGCACTGATCATCGTGAAAGTAATCTCGCCCTGCCGTCAACACGAAGCGCTTTTTGTCCTGGAAGGCCACTGCGCTCCCTTTTCCTTTCAACTCTCGGTTGAACACGGATGACTCTCCCTCTGCGAGGTCATAAAAGTTCTCTTTGAGTATCGGTACGGAAGAACCATACCCCGACGCTTGGCCATCTACCATGGTGATCCGCTGCAGGCGATTTCTCTTCTCCTTCTGTGTCGCCCATTCCGCCGAGATGTCTCGTAAGGAAGTGATTGGGCGAGAGATTTCGTCGTACGTCACCCCTTGCAAGACGCGCGTGCTGGTCAGCTCCTTGGTTGCATCGAACGTGGCAGCATCTTTCTTTGCACTCGTTATCTGAACATTACCAGTTTTCCTCAGGAGCGGACCCCCCGCATCGAGGATGTCCTCGTCCCTGCTACCCACCAGCCCCCGGGATCGATCAATAAGGGCATCCATGCTCTCGTCGTCCAGCAACTGATTCCCAACCAAATTCGCCACCGCGTCCCCTCCGAATGTAAGGTGACCAATAATGCTGGATGCATCCAAATCGTCCGGGAGCGAGTCTCCGTGCTCTTGGCACCCGTCTTTTTCCTCCATACCCCTTGCACTTCTGCTTGCTGCTCCCAGCTTGCCCGCCAGCGAGTCCCGGTTGACGTGCTCGGCGAGGTAAAGCTTCTTTTCGGCATGCTCTAGGACGCGCTCCTCAATGGTCCCGTAGGAAACGAGGCGATAAACATGCACGACCTTCATCTGCCCGATCCGATGGACTCGTGCCATGGCCTGAAGGTCCGGCTGATGGGGTTGGGAGAAAAGCAAAGTGCATCCAAGGGTGAGTACGTGTCCCAAAGCGCAATGCTTGGGCAAAGTTTCTCAATCTTATCCATCTACGGAAAAAAATACTTAATTTTACCTGAGGGTTCCAGTCAGAGTCGAATAAAATCACTGTATCAGCCGTCTGCAAATTCACTCCAAGGCCTCCGGCCCGCGTCGTCATCAAGAATGCGAAGAGGGGGCTGTCCGGGGCATTAAATGCATCAATATTGATGATTCGACGAATGCGATTGGTGTGTCCGTCCAGCCTTGTGTAACGATACCCTCGCCCACGCAGGAAATCATCCAAGATGTCTAGCACGTGCCTCCACTGCGAAAAGATAACACAGCGGTGTCCATTCCGATGCAATTTCGCGAGCAAGCGATCAAGCGTCTGCAATTTTCCAGATGCCTCCACCAACTCATCAATGCTCGCTTCTGTGTCTCCCTCTGCACCGCGGAATAAAAAAGGGTGAGACGACGCCTTTCGGAGCTGCATCATCAACATTTGCAAGCGTTTCCAGTCTGTCGAATTGGTCGCAAGGTGCGTTGTCTCCTTTTGTTGAGTGGTAGCGTCCAAACGAGCCACCACGTCCGCATCCTTGAGCAAGAGAAGCTTATAGTAAAATAGCTGCATGTCGGACAGAGGGCAGTAGACTTTCGTCTCAACACGGGGGGGCAGGCCCTTCTCAGCCTCCACCTTGAGCCGTCGAAGCATGAAGACTTTCAGGAGGGTATGCGCCTTTCGCAACCGCCCCTCGTCCACGGCCTGATGCATCCAGTCGAAGCTCCCGTCGAAGATGTTCCTCGAGTCCTCGTCGAACACATCCGGTACCAGGAAATTCAGCAAGGCCCAGAGCTCGTGGAGGTTGTTCTGGAGGGGGGTGCCCGTCAGCAGGAGGGTGCTCCCGCGATGGATCTTGCGTACGGCCTGAGAAATTCCTGTCATTTCCGACTTGAGCATATGCCCTTCGTCCAGTACGAGGGTCGACCAATGGATGCTGTGGATTAGGGCGTGCCGGCAGACCGGGTTCTTCACCATGTCGTAAGTTGTCACACACACGTCGTAGTCCCCGCGGGGCAGCATTTCTTTGCATTGCCGCTTCCGTTCCTCGATATTCGACGTGTGGAGCTGCACAACCCGTAGCTGTGGGCACCAGCGTCTTGCCTCCTGCATCCAGCTGGATATCACTGAGAGAGGGCAGACCACTAGGGCCGCCCCCTTTATGCCCTGCTCAATGCGAAGGTACGCGAGGAAGGCTAAGGTTTGAAGGGTCTTGCCTAAGCCCATTTCATCCCCCAGGATCATGGGCACGCCGTGATAGTGCCGGTCAATCAAAAAATTGAGTCCCTTCAATTGATACTCGCGGAGGCGCGTGCCCACAATGGAGGCCGGCTGTCGGCTCAGGACAGGTGCGCCTTCCTCGGCTCGAGCCCCTTCCTCTCTTTCAGCTCCAGGACTTGGACTAGACTTTCCTTGTAGATGCATCGGCTGGTCTGCAGCGTGCATGATACGTACCGCAACCCTGTCGCTGACAAAAGGGCGCAAGGCCTCGAGGTGGCGACGAAGGAAAGGATCGCGGCGGGCGTCAGTAACAGCCTTCTGAGCGAGCACCTGTGCGTTGCGATCCTGCAAGAACTTTGACGTTTGATTGACCACTCGAGAACGGATGACTGACCCTTTCTTTTTCACCGGCAAATTTGTAGGAGAAGGTCTGCTGTGGGCAACGTGTAAGGCAGTGTCATAGACGTAGCGTTCACCTTTGACGGCATAAGTGTTCGCTTTTTTGACTTGAAATCCTTGAATAGTGACTGTCACCTGCTTGATCTTCCGTTTCCCACGGCCGTACTCCTCCTCTGGTTCTGATTCATCTTTTTCATCTGAAACCTCCTCCGCGGGGCTCCCGTTCTCGCGAGAATGCGTCGCTACAACGAAGTCTGTTAATTGCTTTATGTTCCTCTTGCGATCTGAAGTAATGACTTCAATGTCTACATCACTGCAATTCTTCTCGTCAAGGATCTTGACATCATCGCATCCCTTTTGACTCTCCGATTTGATGTAGCCATCATCGCTCTCGCCACTCGACGAACTGGGATCAACTGTGATGATCGACGGTGTGGACGGCGACATAGCACGATCCATATTCGCTGCTGCATTTTTTGGGGTAGGGGTAGTGCCTACGGGGGTTGAGGACGATGATACTCTCGTTTGCCCCATGGCACATGGAACGACAACGGACGGGCTTTTCTGTGTCGATGAAACAAGAAGGGGCGGCGAAATGAGTAATTTTTGATCAACTATGCAAGAAAAAATTGGAAACGTGCAGAGCACAGGGTCATTGGCTTTCATACTCACTATAATGGCGGGTGCAATCTTTGCATGCCTGCCCTCCTGTCCAGGTGTCACGTGGAAGCACTCGTGCTGATCGTGACTAAGCCGACCAGCACGTACCGTCACCCATCTATTATTCTTTGTTCCATGACAGACAAATTGAGAGCGCACAGCGTCCGAGTGCCCTTCAAGGTACACTTGTGAAATCAAGAATGTCATGTTCACGCCGGTGACACTGCCCTTCCTATGCTCTACATTTCGTGCATCCAAATCAGGGTCCTTGCCGAAAGGAGGCAGCTGCCACGCACTTGTGTTCCTCGTCGGTTAACCTCCCCAGCCCAGCAAGCATTCGCCTTTGCCAAGCCCCACCCCTAAAATGAAAACGTCATGGCATCATCAGAGCACCAGTTTGTACCAAATTCTGACCGATAACTTATTTTCTTTCCTGTGTCGTCTTCCTTTTTATATCAACAGCTTCCATACACAGGTGCCGAAGCGCGATATTGTATGAAACATTCAAACTTTTCTTTTATTTATCATTCACGCAGTGCTAAAGCATCTGACGAAAGTTCACATAGAGTTGATTTTGATGCTAACTTCCAGCAATATGCAAAACGACTTCACATACGCTTATACACATTGACTGACGTAATTCAGGCATTTTTTTTAGAAGTCCCATTAAAACATGTGACGGCAGAACTATTGCGCTTTAGCTCTTTTACTCACGATGAATCGCCGCAGCAGGAAGCATCTTGGAAAATGGTGCGGCATCCTCCAAATTATTCATGATCCTGTTCCGGAGCAAGTGAAAAAGTGAAAAGGACGTCTAGCTGTACAACCCAATTACTCCAGCTTTCCCAGTGATACGTCGTATTTCATTCTGAGGAAGCCAGTTCATACAAGAGTGTTTGCGTTGACTTACCTCCGCGGGAGGGCCAAGAACGGCATGTTGACGAAGCGAGCATCCAAACCCACAATGTACTGGGGGCGATAGCGCTCTGCCGTGACGGCCCACAGCATCACCCGACCAACGTTCTCGGGCTGTCAAAGGATGGTTTGCGTCTCATAATGAGTGTAACGACTCCTAGAATTCTTTAATGTATTGTTTTCGTCTCCGTTACCTTCCACGTAAACCATTGACGGCCTGTGTACGCCTCCTCCGCGGCCTCCACCACATAGGGCTCCCCGTAGTCTTCCTGGACCGCGGGGGGCGCCGCTCGGAAGACAGCAAGGAGCTTCTCCTTGGGCGGCAAGGCACACCGGGTATCGTGCCAGGATGGGTTAACGACCGTGACCTGGATATTGAAATGCCGCATTTCTTGGCGGAGGGAGTTGGACCAGGCCTCGGCCGCGTGTTTCGAGGCGCTGTAGCCTGTGGGAAGGAGAGATGCGGACCGAAAGGTAGGGCAGGGGGCAGAACAAGCGAGGTATAAGTTTAACCATCAGACAAAGGATTACGATGGTGTCTGCAACATTACGTTCATCGATCGTCAAGGGACAGGAGTCTTACCGCCTTTCAAAGGGAGGCCGGGCAAGAGCCCGCTGGTCGAGTTGATGTTGATGATGCGGGCAGCTGCTGACCCCCCCGGCCGTACCGTTTCAGCAGGGGCAACGCGGCTTTAGTCACCCGGATGGGACCGTAGTAGTTCACATCCATGTGGCTTTGAGTCGTGTGTTTGTGTGTATGTGCAAGGATATTAATATTTATCATAACTTTGTCTTGGCAAACAAAGCTTATGTACGCACGAGCTCTTGATACCTACACTTTAAAGTAGTCAAGGCTGCACCAATCGGTGGTGCCGTAATGCTCAAAGCCTGTGTCCAAAATTGACAGTTAAGGAATATAAGTGCGCTTCAGCGCAGAATCACTTTCATCCGCCCACGCCTGCTCGTGCTTCCTACCTGCGTTGTTCACAAGGGCGTACAAGCCCTCCTCAGGGTTCTCCCCATCCACCGTCGCGAATGCCGCACGTACTTGCTCCTCGTTCGTCACGTCAAGGATAAGGCCCTTCACGTTGGGGTTGTTTGAAAAAGGCGCCATGTCTGCCTCTCTGCGGACACAGGCATAGACCTTGGAACCAGTGGAATGTTACGAACAAATCAATGCAAGCCAAGAGAGGACAGATAGTAGTTTTTTGTGAAGCCTATGTATATCACGCATCAGAATACGCTTTCGATCACGCTTACCTTCCAACCCTGTGCTGCCAGAGCCATGGTAAGGTCCAAACCAAAACCGGAGCTACAGCCGGTGATGAGCACAGGCCCGCAGGGCTTACGAAATCCCTTGGCCGTGAAGAGATCGTAAAGGCCAAAGCCAAGCATAGTGAAAAAAGCCACCACGGGAATGAAGAGCCAAAATCCAAGCCAGTACAAGTAATATGTGATAATGTACACATATATGTTGCTGTGCAGAAAATTATTTAGCCGGCTAAGGAGCGGTTCATGCTTCTCTTCAGGCTTTGAGGGTGCGGAGGGAATGTCAACAGTGGTAGACATTATTTCAACCTGTCCAATCATGTGTTTTTTCAGAAATGTTTATTCGTACACGAGACTTTCGCATGAAGGTTGTAAGTTGCGGTTTTTGTGCGAAGAGGAACAGCCACGCTAACGCTGCTTTCTCTTTGAAGTTTGACAAAGTGCGACATTAGTCATTTCAACAAAACAGTACATGTCATAATTTCATCTATTACATACATACTACTGCTGCTTTAAATTTCAATCTATGAACTACACATAATTCTCGACTTTAGCTGGTACCCCGATGTCGCTCGCTCCTCGACCTCCCCCCGCCCAGGGCGATGGAGATATCGCACGAGATATGTATTTTTAATTTATTTTTTGAAGATTTAAGTATTCGGCCACGAAAATGTCAAGAAGTCGTCCTGTCACCATGAGGATGGATGTAAGACCTTTTAGTAATCTAAATTATAATCTAAATAATAATCTAAATAATGATCTACACAGATAAATTCCGGCACCCGCTACTTTTGAAAAAGCGGACATGAAAAGTTCATCAATTATGAGTGCAGTCCTCCTACATCCAAGTTTTATAGCATCGTTGAAGGACGCAGTAACCAATTAAAACATAAAAATGCCAAGAAAACGCAACCTAGCGACTTCAATAAAGCGTGTGGTAACTGCGGGTCTTTAAAATAAAATTATCTTCAGGACAAGGTATGATTTGCTTTCATCAATCATATTGGTTCATATTTCTGTGATGCATGTCCTTACATGATCCTTTTTTCCCTCCTTTGGTTGCGCTTCCGTGGCCCTATAGATTTTCACCAGCTGGTAGTGATGATGAGCGGTGGGGGACCTGCAATTCCAAGGCTCGCGGCTTTACGTCCTTGAAACGCGTTCCCCAGCTGAAGATCGTGTTGTACAGCCTGCTCGGTGGCGTCGGATGTATACATCAATAGGTTATCAACTTAACCTAAAATCTCACTTGAAGGTTTTTACCTGCGCGGCAGGAGCAGGAGCGGGGACATGAGGAAACGGCCATCGATACCCACAACGACGTAAGGGCGCAACTTCTCCGCCGTCACCGCGTGGACCAGGGCGTGAGTCACATTTTCCGCTTTCCACATGATGGGATTCCTAGCATGTGGGAGAAGGACATGAGGACGAGCAACGAATACAGAAATAGGATGCGTTTCCGAATGAATAAACTTTATTCGTATTACGCGAGTGGAAAAAAACTGCGATGCTGCTCCCGCCAATCCTTCCACGACCTACCGCAACGCCTTACTGCTCTCCATCACTTTGTTGTAGTATTGTCGTCCGTATTCCTCCTGCAAAGGAAGCATCGAATGAATGAATAATGACACGGAATCAAAACTCCGGCACAACAGCAAGATCGCAAGGGATTCTCAGAGTCCCCCGTTTCCAGCCCCTTCCCCCCCCAAAAGGAAAGGCTCACGCCAACGAACCTGCACTCTCAAAGGGAGGCGGGCGAAGACATCGTGCTGGAAGTAGTCAATGTCGATCTCGTGCCAGCATGGACACACGGTGGCCGCCTCGATGCCCCACACGTTTGCCTCAAATGTCAAGGAGCTCATCCACGCGTCGCACGCATGCTTGGCCACGGCGTAACCTGGCAGGAAGACAAACAGAGATTGGTTTCAGCGCCAAATATACGAACAATGCATAAATCCATAACGAAGTCCATCGGGAGAAAAATGGGGTAGAAAGGTTTCGAGAATAAAAATCCAATCCATCGACCCGTCCTTCTTTCCCCAACGTACACGAAGCATTAGGCTGCCCTGGGACTATTCCGGCATTAGAATTCAACGTCACGATGCGGGGCTTGCATCTCGAAGCTTGACGAGTATATTTCTGTGGCGACATGCCGAAAAAAGAGAATTCGAAGAGAAGGTGAGAGGCAATGTCTATAAGCTTGCTCTCTGAGGAGAGATGATGCTGCTCCATCACGCACATGTAGGGTCCCTTTTGTATTAAGAAGGGGTACTTTAATTTTAAATATTGCATTGGAGAAACACACCCCTCTTCCTCAATCTGGCATGGACGGGTGACACGTCTCACCTTCAATAAAGGCAGGAAAGCCTTGGTAGCACGAATGAATGCATAAAGATTCACCTCCATGTGCCTGAGTTGTCAAAGAGGCAAAGTTGTGCAGTAAACGTCAGATGTGGTCTCGTTGGCTTCTCGTGCACTTCTTGGTGCTCCTACCCCCAACGGCTCCCACCCAACGAGAGGGAATTGATAAAGGGACGAAGAGTAGCTTCTGGAAGTTACTCGGGAGACGAAGATGACGTACATTTTGTAGTTGTCAATGGTCATCCACTCCACCAGTCCGTCTTTCCCTACCACGGTGTTGTTGTTGTTATTGACCAGGGCGTAAAGCCCCTCTGGGTATTGGGCAGCCAGTAACTCGGCGCATGCCTGAATCTCGTCGTCATTGCTCAGGTCCAGCTTGATTGGATCGATATTCATGGAGCCATTGGCAGGCTCTCTGTAACTTTTGACTCCTGTATCCGTCGAGCAAGCAGCAATCACCTGAGATGAGGATAGAAGAGGGGAAACCATGGGAGCTCTAATTTCAAAGACTTCCTTCCGAAATGCCTACTGCGGCCGCACCTTCCAATGTCTTTCAGCTAGTGCCAGAGCTAAAGCCTTGCCGAAGCCTGTGTCACACCCTGTGACCAGCACGGGGCCACACGGCTGACGATAGCCTCTCGCGGTAATGAGGTCGTATACAGCCAGCAGAAGCGTACCGAGGAGTATGACAGGGGGCATAAACACCCAAAAGCCAAGCCAGAAACCATAAAAGACAATGTCTGTGATGTAATCGCGGTGGACGAAATCGTTCAATTTGCTAATAATGCTTTGTCGCGTCCGTCGAGGCCTGGTTGAGGGTAGAGACGTCGAAGCATGCGTCCCCCCTGAGTCATCTGAAGTAAGCATCCTATCGATGGGTAAGAAAACTACCATCAAATACGTTTCGCAATTCAACATGTTTATGAACCCATTTATAAGTCTCTGGGGACACGGACGAGCATCGCACCGTTTTCGTGCTAGCAGAGATTACCGCGACATACTTCCTCCCTCTCGCTGCCCTTCATGTGTCGGATGGCCGTTCGCGTCGCATCTTTTCAAAGCGTCCTACGCCAAAGATATGGTGTGACCACAATTTCATCGGAATGACGCATATAATTTACATGTTTTTTTTTTTCACAAGAAAAGAGCTTGAAGATTTGCAGACGGTCGAGCGGGAAAGAGGCTGGCTGGGCGTCTTCGTCGTTGTCGCTGTTCGTACCCTGTCAACATGAAGCACAATGCCTCGTCGAGGCAAACTCGGCACTGAATTTTACCATTCTGCCACCGTGCATTTGTTGGACGTAAGAGCGCCGTAACGGGTTCAACGACGCGCACATGCTGGCAGTGTGGAAGCATAGCTATGTGTTGCGGCTGCTGAAGGCAGGTGAGATGCGTACCACCCACCTACGTTCCGACACCCGAAGTTGTGGCAAAACAGGCTTGGATATTCATTCATGAGATAAAATCCATCGTTATTTAATAATTTTAAAAGATGAGAATTGACATCATGCGAAAAAGCACATTTTTTTTTTACAAGATGGGGAAAAACGCGCCTATTTCTGGAAAAACTAACTATTTCCTAATAGGCTTTCTTGGAGGGGCTTGCTTGATCATTGTAATTTCTTTCCACACTTTGCCGCCTCGTGCTATGAGCATCTAAATTACAAGTATCTGAACGATGCATCACAGTCTTTGTCTGCGTGACTAGGCTATGACGATACGAATATTCATTCATTCTATGCCCATGCAAACAACATTAACTACATCAAAAGCCACATTGCCAAAGATCTACTCCTTAGTCACCCCACCAACAACGAAACCGTAAATGATCTCATGCAAGTGGTTGGCAAAGTCGGTTAGACAAAAACTTCAGTGAAATAAGCCAATGGAAAAAAGAAGAGGGTCAGCCGCCGTGCCAACCACTCTTGAAAAAGCAACGCCCAACCCTCGCACAGGACGATGCTTCCAACAAGGACTATTATCCCCGCCCAAATCGGTAAGAAGAAGCCGCTTAAGAATCCTGCACCAAGATATAGTACAGCAATTACAAAGCGAATGACGATCCGCATAACCTGCAAGAAGGGATGGGGAGGTATACGACCATAGCTGGCATCGTTGTCGCCAGGGAAATGATAGCGAATCTGGGAGAAGCCGGCGTTGGTCCAAAAGGCAATAGGATCTGAGATGAAGAGGTTGTACTCAGCCCCTTCGTCACGCAAGAACCTCATCCTTTTTTTCATGGGTGTAGCGTATTTGATTGCGGCATTCACCACATCGCATACCAATGAAGAGCCCGCTGCCGAGATGGCGTGCACCCGTGCCAAGAGTGCCTTGGCTACAGGCAAGGGAAGATACGTCAGAATGCCTTCCATGATCCATACGGTGGGCAAAGCGGGATCAAAACCATTGTCGAACAGCGCTGTCTCCCATTTGTCTGTGATAATATCAGCAGATATGCAGACACGTCGAGCGCAGGTGAGGTCGGGCGGTCTTATTTGAGAGAGTCGGCTTTTTTTGAGAGCCATCACCTCTTCCCGATCCACTTCAAAAAAGAGGGTGTTGGTGGGAAAGTCGAGCCGGAATGCCCTCCCGTCGAACCCACAGGCCATGTCTACAACCTGCAATTGCCGGGGCGGTTTTCCGCCGGAAGTACTTTGCGCGCAAAGGATCTGGGCTTCAAGCGACCGCCCTATGTGGTCATCGATGAATCGAGTGCGCACAGGAAAAAAGTTCGCCTCGCTGCGCGCATATGCAGCCTTGCTCATAAGCCAACTATCCTCAAGCGTCTCTTGCATACGTTGGAAAGCCCACCGCGCATCATCTTCTCCCATTATTGCTTTTGCCACAGGGTCATAGAAAAGAGGGGTTTTCTGTTCGATCTCCCGCATGCGATAGTATCCTACCCACAATGCCGTCAAACTAAGGCCCAGCTCAAGTGTGGGAGCGGCATTTTGGGCAGATACAGCTTCTCCTTTCTCAGGGTCCACAGCATCGAGATGTCGCTGTCCGTCCATTATACTTGGTTCCTGGATATATCTGTTTGCGCACGGTGTGATATTGGATGTGCGGGTTATTTCCTTCACATCATGCAGTTAATTGTACGCGCTGACAACATTACTGGAGCAAAGCGCGGCTGTGCCGCTACTGTTACATAGTCGACTGGCCCTCGAGTGACGGCACTTTTGAGTTCCCTTCAGGGCCACTCATGGAGAAATATCAAATGCAGTAGTTCTACAGGGTGTGCTCAATAAGATAGCGCCAATTTCTCTTATATCTGCGTAATACACAAAAGTACGAACAGAACAAGCGGATACTCACGCGGTGAATTAGTATGTGCCTGGTAAACAGACGGTTGAAACACCGAGCCGCCCGGAAATGGAATGATATGGGTGCCGTAGGCACTAAATTAAAGGAAAAGGGCATTTAACACTGTTACAAGACACACGACCGATATTTCCATGATAAGATATGCACGCATGTGCACAGTTGTGACTAGTTCGTGTAGGAAGGTTCCGGGAACTTCGCAACCACGTCTGGGATTAATTTATGACGTTCTTCATGCCTGTATCAAACTTTACAGAGGTCCCAGAGAGACTCCCCACTCGATCTTTTTGGATGTCAAAAAGAGGGTGTTGGGGGGCTCTTTCAAGCGTTCTTTAGGCGGGTGTTGATGTGTAGGAATGGATGATAAGGCCGCCTTGCGATTGCGAACGACTGGAGGGACATTTTTTTCGTTGAGGACGTGGTATACGTGGAGTCCGAAGGACCGGGCTGGGGGCTCATAAGCGACGAGAAAGGCAAGAAAAGCAAAATCGAACTGAAACACGATGGAGGATAAAAGGCAATCGAAGTGCGTTATATGATTTTTCTCACCCACAACTTCACCCTGTTCCTTCCCTGGCTCTTTATGTCTGTCGCGCGAATGACAGAGATCTCAGGCGTAGGTTATGCTCAGCTTCTGGGACAAAAATTTAGGGTCTTCGAACTTTAAACACAGAGCCAGAAAGACTCTCTAATAAAAATCATCATCTTCATCAACAAACTTGTTACGATGTTTGAAATATTTTTATAATGCTTCATACCATCTTCCTGTTTCTTATGCCCTTTTTACTTTTTTTCGAGCAATCCAAGACGAATTTCACTGCACAAACATGTTTAGGGAAACAATAGGTGCTGTGAGATTGTCTAGAGGTGCAGAAGATATGAACTTATAAAATCTGCTTCTACAGGTGTTGTGAATTGAGAACCTTAGCTACTGGCTACGCTGAAGATGTTATAGCCTTGAAAATCGACCGGAACAACTTTTTGGGAAAGTTTCATCCACACTCCACACATTCAGAATATTTCAAAACGACCAAGTATATCACAATGTTCTTCTCGGATCTGTTTGCATGCCTTCATCTACCGGCGTCGAACAGATCGGATCTGCCTCTTGCAGGACGACAAACATCACTCATGAGGCTCGCTCAATCGTCATGGAGCGAAAGGAAAGTCAAGGCTGCTTAAGCACCAGTGTTAACAATTGCCAAAAGATAACGACCACGGGATGGTGACAATAATCGTGGTACTCGATATCTATCCTTCGTTCTACCATACTTTGCACTCTTCAAACCCATAGTGCCGGCGATCAGGCTCTGGGCGTCAGGGTTCGACGGGCGCCCGTGAAAGAAACGAGTTTCGTGCCGTTCATCATCAGCCGAGCCCGGCCCTAGCGCAGCCACCCCTCTTTCGGACGCAATGTTATACGCGCAGCTCATATTAGGCAAAAAGGGCACCCTTGGTAAGGTGTGGCTTGCCGTACAGTCGGAAAAGAAGCTAAACCGCCAATTGATTTTTCAAACCGACCTGACGAAAAGCGCAGGTAGGAGGCACGTGTTTCACGATGTGCTCTCTTGCACATTTTCATCCGCTCACTTTCTTTTTCATCGATTTAAGTGGGATGATCACTGGAAAATATTCCAGCTTGCAATTCAGAATAGCAGAAGTTGCCAAGCAGAAATGTCTTCAAGTATCAAGCCCGTGGCACTCCCGTTGTCCTTGATTGTCCTTATAAGCACGATCCTCTCAAATTCTCGTTTATACCCTCCAACGCAGACAAAATTGCTAATCCGAAAGGAGAAGTGTTGCCCCTCCGTGTATCCGGCAGCTTGTTGCTGGGCGTCGTCCGCATTTATTCCCACAAAGTGCGTTATTTGAGCACGGATTGTGATGACGCGCTTGCCAAAATGAAAGTCGCTTTCCGCCCGGATGCGCTCTCCCAGGACATTTTTCCGACCAGCGTCCAACCCCTTACTCCCCACATTTCCTGTGCACCGTCTTCCACGGTGGGGGCCGTGCCTGGGAATGGGTCCTGCATGAGGTTGCGAACGACAAGGAAGCTGCAAGGTGTACGGGGAGAAGGCGAGCTTTCTAACGAGGGTGGCGGGCGGAACCCAGGCGAGGAGGCGAAGGCCAATTTGTTGGGGGAGGGGGTTACTTTCCCTCAGCGATGGAAGCTAGAAGACGGGCTTCCGCCTCTGAGCCGGGAGTGGGCGGCGGCGGCGGCCTTGACACTGGCCCGGAGGCAGGATATATGCCTGCCCGAGACAGAGGAGGAAGGGGGTGGGAGGAAAGAGGTTGAAAGAAGAGGGTTAGGAGGGGTTGATGGAGAGGGAAAACTGGGTGTCTACGGGGGCATTGGGGCCGGG